>ENA-ORXM01003146-ORXM01003146.1-marine-metagenome-genome-assembly--contig:-NODE-3146-length-17093-cov-3.997062_pt1 | contig 17093 bp, 9 predicted proteins | sample MGYA00237867_ERZ511480 | MGnify/ENA primary metagenome ERZ511480 (study PRJEB26309, sample SAMN06266103) | marine metagenome | isolation source: Algal blade | place: United Kingdom:Sidmouth, United...
AAATCTCGACTTTTCGTCGCAGATGGTCCAGGTCCACTTCCAAAGCGTCAAGAATGCTGATTGCTTTACCGTTTCCATCGCGCAATAGCCCTAACATCAGGTGTTCGGTACCGATAAAATCGTGCCCCAACCTCAGTGCTTCCTCTTTGCTATATGCAATAACGTCCTTTACCCTTGGTGAAAAATTATCGTCCATAAATCTTATCCTTTCATCTATAAAATTAGTAAAACTATACTAATCTAACGCAAATAGTATACCTATATTCGACAAACTAGTATGAAATGACGAAAAAATAAGGGATTTGCAGAATTGTACCCTCTGAATTATCAATAAAACATTCCCTAGAAGTGTTGATAAATTGTTTATTAAAGTAAGTCTTAAGTGCTTTGAAAGCTGTGAATTTGCGTATATTGGCATGTTTTTTTAATCAATTATAAATACTAGGATTTTGAAATGGCTGAAGGAGAAAAATTGATTCCCATCAACATCGAAGAGGAAATGAAATCGGCCTACATCGACTATTCGATGTCGGTCATTGTGTCACGCGCCCTGCCCGATGTCAGAGACGGCCTAAAACCGGTGCACCGTAGGGTGCTTTACGGCATGTACGAGTTGGGAGTACGTTCAAACAGTGCACATAAGAAATCGGCTCGTATCGTCGGTGAAGTTTTGGGTAAATACCACCCCCATGGCGATACTTCGGTCTATGATTCTATGGTGCGAATGGCCCAGGAATGGAGCTTGCGATATATGTTGGTCGATGGTCAGGGTAACTTTGGTTCAGTTGATGGTGATAGCCCCGCCGCTATGCGTTATACCGAGGCTAGAATGCGTAAGATTGCAGATGACATGTTGGCCGATATCGATAAGGATACTGTAGATCATCAGCTCAACTTCGACGACTCTTTAGAAGAGCCAACAGTACTGCCTACGCGAGTACCAAATCTTTTAGTCAACGGTGCGTCGGGTATTGCCGTTGGTATGGCGACAAATATGCCTCCCCATAACCTATCTGAAGTGGTCGATGGTACCGTTGCCTATATCGATAACAATGATATCGAGATTGACGAAATCATGACCCATATAAAGGCCCCCGATTTTCCTACGGGAGGAATCATTTATGGGTATGACGGTGTGAAGGAAGCCTTTCACACGGGCCGCGGAAGGGTGAAAATCAGGGCAAAGGCTATTATAGAGGAAGTACAGGGACGGGAGTGTATCATCGTTACGGAAATTCCGTATCAGGTCAATAAAGCGGATATGATCAAAAAGACCGCCGATTTGATCAACGATAAAAAAATCGACGGTATATCGAGCATACGCGATGAATCTGACAGAAAGGGAATGCGAATCGTGTATATTTTGAAACGTGATGCCATACCCAATATCGTTCTGAACACTTTGTATAAGTATACGGCATTACAATCTTCCTTTAGTGTCAACAATATTGCCTTGGTCAACGGTCGCCCACGATTGTTGAACGTAAAGGAAATGATCCACTATTTTGTAGAGCATCGGCATGAAGTAGTCGTGCGCCGCACAAAATATGAGCTCAAAAAAGCCGAGGATAGGGCACATATATTAGAGGGTCTTATCATTGCTTCCGATAATATTGATGAAGTAATCGCCATAATCAGGGCTTCTTCAAATGCCGATGAGGCTAGGGAAAAGCTTATGGAGCGCTTTAAATTGACCGAGATTCAGGCCAAGGCCATTGTCGAAATGCGCTTGCGTCAACTTACCGGTCTTGAGCAAGATAAGTTGCGATCCGAATATGATGAGGTCATAAAGACCATCGCAGATCTCAAAGATATCTTGGATAAGAAGGAACGACGGATGCAGATTATCAAAGACGAGCTTCTTGAAGTAAAGGATAAGTATGGTGATGAACGTCGTTCGGAAATCAATTTGGCCGGTGGTGACCTAAGTATCGAAGATATGATTCCCGACGAGCAGGTAGTCATTACGATTTCGCATGCCGGTTACATTAAAAGAACACCTCTTTCGGAATACAAGACCCAAAATAGGGGCGGGGTCGGCCAGAAAGCATCTTCAACTAGAAATGAAGATTTCTTGGAATATCTTTTTGTTGGTACCAACCATCAATACATGTTGTTCTTTACCCAGAAGGGAAAATGTTTCTGGATGCGTGTTTACGAAATTCCAGAAGGCAGTAGAACTTCAAAGGGCCGTGCCATTCAGAACTTGATAAATATCGAGCAGCAAGATAATGTCAAGGCTTTTATCTGTACGCAAGATTTGAAGGACGAAGAATATGTAAACAGCCATTATGTAATTATGGCCACCAAGAAAGGTACGGTCAAGAAAACCTCTTTGGAGCAGTATTCGCGCCCGCGTCAAAACGGCATCAACGCTATAGGTATTCGCGAGGATGACGAACTTTTAGAAGCTAAACTAACAACTGGAACCAGTGAAATATTCCTTGGCCTTAAATCCGGCAAGGCCATCCGATTTGAAGAAAGCAAGACGCGACCGATGGGTAGAAATGCCTCGGGAGTTAGAGGAATTCGATTGGCGGACGAGAAGGATGAGGTTATCGGCATGGTTTCCGTTCACGATTTTGAGGAAGACATTTTGGTGGTTTCCGAAAACGGATATGGAAAGCGATCGAGTATTGATGACTACCGTATTACCAACAGGGGCGGTAAAGGGGTAAAGACTATTTCCATAACCGAAAAGACGGGGGGATTGGTCGCAATCAAGAACGTATCGGATTCTGACGACCTAATGATTATCAACAAATCAGGTATTGCCATTCGAATGAGTGTAGAAGACTTACGCGTAATGGGCCGAGCCACGCAAGGTGTTCGATTGATCAATCTAAAAGATGGCGATTCGATTGCGGCGGTGGCCAAGGTAATGAAAGACGAAGATGACATCGCGGATGCCGACATTATGGATATCGAGGTCGATGCCGAGGAAGATGGCACGGCTCTTGATAAAGATGGGGGCGAAGAAGCCAAAGAATGATTCGATACGATTAGCCAATTTATAGAAAAATTGTATTTTGCGGCAAAAGTGCATTACAATTAGAATGTAACTTGCACCGAATAAACACTAATATAAATTCATACGAAAATGAAAACTAAGTTTTTAATACTTGCAACGCTGTGTATTTCCGCTATGGGATATTCACAGGGAAAAGAAATGAAAAACGCCGAAGACGCACTTGAAGAAGGGAACACGGCAGAGGCGATGAAGATGTTGAAAGCGGCTGAGCCACAAATCGAGGCGGATGATGCCAAAGATCAGGCTGAGTACCAATTGATTTTAGGAAAAACTTACGCCAAGATGGGCAAAGATGGCGAAGAAGGTGCTTTCGATAAAGCACTCACCGCCTTTCGTGAGGTCAAGAAAATTGAGGAAGAAAGTGGAAAGGACAAGTTCAGTGGCGACGCCGAACAAAATCTATTGGCCATGACGGCCGATTTGGTCAACTCTGCCGTTGAGGATAATGGTAATAAGGAGTTCGAGAAGGCCGCCAATAAATTGTATACAAGTTATAAGATAAGTCCGAAAGACACTTCATATCTCTATTATGCCGCAAGTAGCGCGGTCAACGGTGGACACTATGAGCAGGCCTTAAAATATTATGAAGAGCTTCAAGAAGTCGGTTACGACGGTAGTGGCATAGTTTACAAAGCCACAAATGTTGAAACTGGTCAGGTCGAGGAGATGGACAAGACCCAAAGAGACCTAATGATAAAGTCAGGTACGTATAAAGATCCGATTGATGAAAAAACCGAGTCAAAGAAAGCTGAAATCGTAAAAAACACAGCACTTATTTATACCCAGCTTGGGCAAGATGATAAAGCCTTGGAGGCCTATAAAGCAGCCAGAGCAAATGATCCAAACGATGTAAATCTCATTTTGAACGAGGCGAATTTGCACTATAAAATGGGCGATAAAGAAAAGTTCAAGGAACTTATGGCCGAGGCGGCATCAGTTGCTCCCGACAACCCCGATTTACATTATAACATCGGCGTTATCAACATGGAGCAAGGCAACTTAGAGGAAGCGAGAGCATCCTATAAAAAGGCTTTGGAAATCAATCCGGGCTACACCAATGCCCAATTGAACCTTTCAACTACTTATGTTAACGAAGGAAACGGGCTTATCGACGAGATGAACGGTTTAGGCAATTCCAAGGCCGATATCGCCAAATACGATGAGTTGAAGCAGAAAAAAGATGATTTATTTATGGAAGGTGCCACCGTCTTGGAAGATGCTTTGAAAACAAATCCCGATAACCAAGGGATTTTGACCCAGTTGAAGAATATCTACGGAGCTATGGGCGATAACGAAAACTTCATGCGCGTCAAGAAATTGTTGGGCGAGTAGACTATAAGAGCATATAATTTCTAAAAATCCTTCTACATACTTAGAAGGATTTTTTTATTTCCTATTAGTACTGAAACCCTAAAGACAAGCCTATATTATTTTTTTAATGACCCTTAGGTTATAGGTATAACTTCCTAATTCGGTATTGAAAATTCCTGTATGGTCTAAACGGTCGATACGTACTTTTTCATCCACGTGAACGATATAATTGTTCTCCATCATAATACCGACGTGATAAATTTCTCCATCGCTATTATCAAAAAAAGCAAGATCTCCTGATTCACTTTCTTCGATAAAGCTCAAAGCTTCGCCTTGAGATGCCTGTTCCGAGGCTTTTCGCAAAAGTTTATAACCGTTGATTTTATATGCCATTTGAGTAAAGGCCGAGGCATCGATGCCGAGAGGAGTCTTTCCACCCTTGAGAAAAGGTGCATTCAAGTAGTGCAGGGCCGTCTGAACAAGATTCGCCTTATTTCTTATTCCCTCGGAGAAGCTGCCTTCAAACCGATGCGAAAGTTCCCCGACATTCTGAACTGTAGATCCCAGAACTATAGGGATTAAAACTGAACTATTGGTCTCTACATAAGAGATAAGGTCAGCGCTGAATCTTGATTTTTTTGTTTTCTCTATGGAGGAGTAGGAGGCTTCGTCGATTTTGGTCACCTGTTGATTGCGAACCCAACCTTCACAGTTATCAAAGGCAATGCGAATTTTGAACCAAAATTTCCGGTGCTCAAGGATTTTGAAATGTTCCCCATATAAGAGCTGCGTAACCATTTCGGAGGTATCATCAGCGGTTGCACGAACAGAAACTACACTAAGTTGGCATATACCGTATTGCATGGAGGTTTTAGAATGATACGGTTTATCTTTCCACTATTATTGCAGAGGCCCCTCCACCGCCGTTACAAATTGCAGCGGCACCGACCTTGGCATTTTTCTGTTCTAGAACACTAAGCAGGGTAATCAAGATTCGAGCTCCGGAACACCCCAATGGATGCCCCAATGAAACCGCACCGCCGTTGACATTTACATATTTGTCTGAAAGACCAAGTAATTCCATATTCGCCAAACCAACTACCGAAAAGGCCTCATTGAACTCGAAATAATCGATGGCTTCAAGGGTTATACCCGCTTTTCCAATTGCCTTCGGCAAGGCTTTGGCGGGTGCCGTAGTAAACCATTCCGGTTCTTGTGCGGCATCGGCAAAACTTTTTATGGTCGCTAAAGGTTTAATACCTAATTCTTTTGCTTTTTCTGAACTCATGAGAACCAATGCGGCGGCGCCATCATTGATGGTAGAGGCATTTGCGGCCGTTACCGTACCTTCTTTGGAAAATGCCGGGCGCAAAGAAGGAATTTTATCCATCTTCACATTTTTGAATTCTTCGTCCTCGGTTATCAAAATAGGTTCTCCTCGACGCTGTGGTACTTCCACGGGAACAACTTCATCTTTGAAATTTCCGATTTCCCATGCTTTGGCAGCTCTTTTGTAAGACTGGATGGCGAAGTTATCTTGGTCCTCCCTGCTGAAATTATACTTAGCGGCACAGGCATCGGCACAAACACCCATGGCATTTTGGTCATAGGCATCAACCAGACCGTCTTTCTGCATACCGTCTATTAATGAAGCGGGCCCGAATTTTTGACCGTTTCTAAGATGAACGTAATGCGGGATGAGGCTCATATTTTCCATACCTCCGGCAACTGCTATTGAAATGTCGCCCAGGGCGATGGCCTGAGCTGCCTGCATCACCGCTTTCATGCCAGATGCACATACCTTATTGATAGTAGTGCAAGGTACCGTGTCAGGAATATCGGCAAAAATGGCCGCTTGTCGCGCCGGTGCCTGACCAGTACCGGCCTGAACTACGTTACCCATAAGAACCTCTTCGACTAATTCTGAAGGCAAATCTATCTTTTTTAAGGCTCCTTTGATGGCAATAGCACCCAACTTCGGCGCCGGTATCGAGGACAACGAACCCATAAAACTACCTATTGGGGTGCGAGCAGTAGAAACTATAACAACATCGTTCATAACGAACTTGAATTTAGTACCGCAAAACTAATAAATTAAAGCACAATGCCTTCTGTTCAATATTCAAAAGCGGTTCGTAAGCTTATATTTTTCTATTTTTGATCTATATATTTTCCACATGCGTAAGTTTCTCGATCGGCTTTTTAAAAACCAATCCCTCATTTACAAGTATTTTCTGTATGTGGTATCGGTCGTTTGCATTGTTTTTTTCTTTCCAAGGGGAGGAAACTTCAAATACGAATTCCAAAAAGGGAAAACTTGGCAGTATGATGATCTTTATGCCCCATTTGACTTCTCCATAAAAAAAGGTAATGAAGAAATCGCCTTAGAAAAAGAGGCGATTCGTAAAAACCAGATGCTTTACTTTCGGTACGATGGCGCTATACGTAAAGAAGTCTATAAAAATTTCGACAAAAAATTCCCTACCGTATTCAGCGTGAACGATTATGGCCCGAACGGGGCAGCAGTTTTAAAATCTAGCGGAACAGATGTTCTGGATAGTCTTTACCGAAATGGTATATTGATGACATCGAATGCAGAACGCGCTGGCAAGGTGGTCTATCTCATTCGTAACAATGAGGCTGAGCGAATACCATCCAATAGCTTATTACGCCTTCAAAATGTCAATGAAATCGTAGCGGATATACTCCGAAAAAAAAGACTTGGGAATCATATTGAAAGGTACCAAGGGCTTTTTTCCGGGGTAGTGAAGCCTAATGTTTTTTACGATGATAATTTATCGGAGAAGGCTTTAGAAGATGAACTCTCAGAAATATCCTATACTCGCGGAAGTGTTGACGCAGGAAAACTTATAGTTGCCAAGGGCGAAGTTGTCGAAGGTGAAAACTTTGATATTTTAAACTCCTTTAAAGCGGAATATGAGTCTGAACTGTGGGCTGCGAACAATTACTATTACATTCTTTCGGGCTATGCGGTACTTGTTGCGCTGGCTTTGGTCATGTTATTTCTCTTTTTAAAAAAATATAGACGTGAGATATTTGATCATAATACAAAAGTCACCTTTATCTTTTTCAACATTCTTCTAATGGTCTTTATTACGACCATGGTGGTCAAATACAATGAGGCATATGTATTTGTAGTGCCCTTATGTATTCTTCCATTAATTCTAAAAACGTTTTTCGATGCGCGTTTGGGTCTTTTTGTGCATGTCTTGACCGTTTTGATTTTGGGTTTTGTCGTGCCAAATAGTTTTGAATATATCTTTTTGCAAATCGTTGCTGGCATAGTTACTATTCTAACAGTATCTCAACTGTACAAGAGAGCAAACCTCTTTATATCTGTAGGTCAGATTACCGTGATATACATTGTCGGCTACCTCGCATTTCATACGATTCAAGAGGGTAACTTAAACAATATAGGGTGGTTTATCTTGGGCCTTTTCCTATTGAACGGAATGATTACCCTTTTTGTACAGCCACTTATTTATGTATATGAAAAAGTTTTCGGGTTGGTTTCGGATGTATCATTGCTCGAACTATCGGATACCAATTCAAAACTTTTGAAAGAACTTTCAAACAAGGCACCGGGTACTTTTCACCATTCGCTGCAGGTAGCGAACCTCGCCGAAGCGGCCGCCAATGAAATCGGCGCCAATTCTATGTTGGTTAGGGTCGGGGCCTTATATCACGATATCGGAAAGATGCTTCATCCGACATATTTTATCGAGAATCAGATTACGAATGTAAATCCGCACGATGAGTTGTCACCAAGGGACAGTGGTAAAATTATTATTGACCATGTCATCAACGGTATTGAGGTGGCAAAAAAAAATAATTTACCTGATCGCATTATCGATTTTATACGTTCGCACCATGGTACAACTCTAGTGTATTATTTTTTTAAAAAGCAACAAGAATTGGAAGAGGATGTAAAAATTGAAGATTTTCAGTATCCCGGTCCCATACCCTTTTCGAAGGAAACTGCGATTTTGATGATGGCCGATTCCGTGGAGGCTGCTTCGAAAAGCTTAAAAAACCCTACGTTTTTGATAATCGATGAATTTGTAGATAAAATCATAGCCGGTCAGATGGGAGCCGACCAATTTCAAAACGCGAACATTACTTTTAAGGAAATCGAGATGATAAAAAAAATCTTCAAGCAAAAATTAGTCAACATCTATCACTTGAGGGTCGAATATCCCGAATAAATAGCCTTTGAAATCAGCTTAAAAAAAGTAATTATTTTTTTGTGTATTCGTAATTGAAAAATGTACATTTGCATCCGCATTTTAAGCGAAAGTTCTTTTAGCTAAATTTAGGAGAGGTGCCGGAGTGGTAACGGAGCAGATTGCTAATCTGTCGACGCGTAAGTGTCGCATGGGTTCGAGTCCCATTCTCTCCGCAATTCTTTTTATAAAGGTAACCATCGGGGTGTAGCGTAGCCCGGTTATCGCGCCTGCTTTGGGAGCAGGAGGTCGCAGGTTCGAATCCTGCCACCCCGACAAAAAGGATATTTTTTAATATCTTTTTGTGACTAAACAAATGAAAACCAAGGATTTATATTTTCCTTGGTTTCATTTGAATAGTTTTAGTACCATATTTAGCGAGACCTATTCGGTTACCTGTTTTTCTACGACCGATTTACTATCTTGCTGTATCGCAATCGACTTTTCACGGCGATTTGACTTTCGTTTAACGGATTCAATAATCTTTAAAAACGAAAGTGATGAAAACTACACACACTTTTAGTATCCATTTCTGGCTCAAGCGAAAAGCTGAAAGAAGAGATGGCAAAGCTCCTGTCTATGCAAGAATTACGGTTAATGGAAGACGTGCCGAGTTAAGTTTAAAAGAATTTATTCTTACTGAGCACTGGTGCTCGGATACCGGACGTGTTAAGTTCAGGGCATCAGGAGCGCAGAAAATCAATAATTATCTTTCCGAGGTTCAATCGGATTTGACCGATTGTAAAAAAGAATTGAAGAACGAGGGTAAATTTATATCCGCACAATCGATTAAGTCTCGATATTTAGGAGAGGACAAACCCGTAACGACCCTAAAGGAACTGATGAAGTATCATAGGGAAAATGACTTGGAGAAATTGGAAAATGGTACTGCAAAAAATTATGGGGCTACCGAAAAGTATTTATGCAGATTTGTAAAGAAGGCTTTCAAAACTTCCGATGTGAATTTGGCTCAAATTGATTACTCATTTGTAGTAAAATTTGATAGTTATCTTCGTGTTTGTCCACCATTGCGAAAATCACAACCTCTCGGAAACAATGGTATAATGAAGCATCTTGAGAGATTTCAAAAGTTCACAACATTAGCATTAAAATTTGGTTGGATCAATCATAATCCTTTTGGCCTGCATGAACTTAAGTTTGAGGATTATGATTGTGCATTCCTAGATCAATACGAAATTCAAAAGGTTCTTGCCCTTGATATTGTAGATTCCGGACTCAGGTTAGTTAGAGACATTTTCATTTTTTCCTGCTATACCGGGTTATGCTATATTGAGACTAAACTTCTTAAAAAAACAGATATAGTTCTTGGGATAGATGGAGAACAATGGATAGATGTTAGAAGAAAAAAGACCAAGACTCCGGTTAAAATACCTCTTCTTGATCAAGCCGAGACTATTGTAGCTAAATATTCCGACTATCCCTCAGAAGATAATGATTTCTCACTTCTGCCCGTTTATTCTAATCAGAAAGTAAACGAGTACTTAAAGAAAATCGCGAAGTTGTGCGGAATAAAAAAGAACCTCACATTTCATGTAGCTCGACATTCGTTTGCTACTACTGTTACGCTTCTAAATGATGTCCCGCTTGAAACCGTTTCTAAACTACTTGGACATACCAAGCTATCAACTACTCAAGTATATGCTAGGGTCGTAGAGCGAAAAATCAGTAATGATATGGCGGCATTAAAAATCAAGCTGAAATCTATGGAAAAACCCAAAAAAGAAAATGAGGAATTAGCTGAAGCCTCCTAAAACAGATATTGCATTTAAATGAATAGAGGTCAGTAGCTAACTAAATATAATTTCTTTGTGATATATTTATTAGCTGCAGCCATCTTCGTTATCAAGTTTTTGAATATAGTCTTCTTGCTTTGTGACCTATTTATATGAAAGCAGAACTCATTAAAATATCTGTCGACATTGAAATCGCTTACCCAAGAATAAGTTGTGCGTATCCATGATTTGATTTGATGAATCATTGTGTGCAAGACCCTGAATTTAGCTCCTTTATCACTTGGTGCTTGAGTGATTTCATATGCCTTGGCAATAGGGCCATAACCCCTCCACTGATCCGTGGTCACTTTGGCCTCCCTGCTGATATTGTTGATAAAGATATATTGAAGTGACCTTGCCGAGAAATCTTCAATTTTCATCGTGTACGTGCGCCTAACCTTACCTTCATCGGCGAGCTGTACAGCCGTCACGGCCTTCTTTTTCTTGGTATCGTAACTGCGCACAATTTTTCCTTTTTCAACTCCGCCGAGAACAAACTCATCAACATGAACGTTTCCGTCCATCGGGTTGCCTCCACTAGGCCTCATTGCTTCCCTAACTTTAAGCATAAACAAGCGTGCGGTCTTTTCTGTAACGCCATAGCGTACGCCCATGTAACTCGCAGAGAGGCTTTTGGTACTGGTGGCCATCTCAAAGCAGATAAAGAACGCCTTTCGAACTTCAAACTTTACCTTAGGAAAAAGAGTGTTGGCCGTGGCAGACTCTATATGCGAACACAGGTTACAGACCCGAGCAAAGTCCTTTCTGTTCTGGCAGGCGCCAGGACCGCATTTAAGGCACTTGTAACCTGCTTCTTTCTCTATACCTGCTAAATATTCCTTGCAATCCTTGTCCGTTTTGAACCGATCACCGAACTCTAGCAAGTTTTGACCCTTAATAATATCCATGAAAACCCTATTTTATTGAATTCTAAGTTAGGTAATTAAATAATGACCTCTATTATCATTATTTAAGTTGACCATTGGTTAAAATTGCCCGCCAGCGATATGGTTTCCGCATCATGGTAATGAAAATAGGATTGGCTTTAAAGGTGATGTACTATGGCCGTTGTTTGCATTGGCCAATGTGCAACTTTAATAGCTACATTGTGGAGAGTATTTGCCTAGGAGGAATTAAGGCAAAGTGAACCTGCTATTCCAAAACCACCTCCGAAAAGAAGCTTTATGATTAACTATTATTGGACACTCGGTATGTGGTAGAGGCATCAATAGGTAGATTATTTAACAATATGGCAACTATGACCCGTTATGTCCGTCAAATAATCAAAATTATTGACTCCAAATTCAAGAGTTAGCAGTCTGGAGTGTAAAATAACAAGCATATTGCATGACAAGTTGACCTTATTCGATAGTAAGAATAGTTTCTTACAGCTAAATATTACCTATTGTTTCGTTAAAGAAATCGGGCTTATGCTAAATCTAGAGCCTGATAAATTTTAGCTATGGATGGAAGGTGAAATTATAGCTTTTAAATTTTAACAAACTCTAACTAATCTAAAATTATGAAAAAACCAACCAACCTAAATGTGAAAAGGCGTTTGCCATTGGCCCTATCATTATTACTAGGGTTATTCAGCTTGATGTCCTTCTCGCAAGACCGAACTATTACGGGTACCGTGACTGCCGGTGACAATACGCCCCTGCCAGGCGTTTCGATAATTGCCCAAGGCACGACCAATGGGGTTACGACAGATTTTGACGGCAATTATTCCATCAGTGTAGGAGCGGACGTTACTACCTTGGTCTTCTCTTATCTCGGATTTGCCGAGCAAGAGGTTGCAATAGGCCAACGCAGTGCGATGAATATTGTATTGCAAGAAAGTACTTCAGAACTTGACGAGGTGGTGGTAATCGGTTATGGAACGTCCCGAAAAAGCGATTTGACCGGTTCCGTAACGTCGATCGGTATTGCGGATATAGATAAAATACCGACGGCTTCGATTACCCAAAATATAGCGGGAAGGGCTGCAGGTGTCAATGTAACTTCCAATTCGGGGGCTCCTGGGGCAGGTGTCAAAATAAGGATCCGGGGTACCAATTCCTTACAGGGAAACAATGATCCCCTGTTCGTAATCGACGGTGTACCGGTAACTTCGTCGCCCCAGCAAAGCGGGAATTTCTCGGCAGACGCCCTTGCCGGTATCAACCCCGAGGATATCGAGTCTATGGAGATATTAAAAGACGCGTCGGCAGTAGCGATATACGGTTCCCGTGGCGCGAACGGTGTAGTGTTGATAACTACAAAATCAGGTAAGGCGGGGAAGACCAAAGTGGCTATCAATCAATATTATGGCCTACAACGGGAGATGAGAAAATACGATGTGCTAAGTCCCGGTGAATTTGCAATGTTCAGGAATCTTGCAGTCGCCAACTCAAACGATGACCAAAACCAATTTGAAGTATACTCCCAAGAAGAAATCGCCGCGTTCGATGCCGGAACCGCCGGCACTATTTGGAGGGACGAGCTTATCAGGGAAGCTGAAATTAGGGATACGCAAGCCAGCGTTTCGGGAGGTACCGAAAAATTCACTTATTTCTTCTCCCTCGGTAATTTTGACCAAGAGGGGGTAATCAAAGGTTCAGGTTTCGACCGTACCTCTGTCAAATTATCGTTGAACGGTAATGTCAACGATAAACTAAGGTTCGGTACCGATTTGACCTTTAGCCAATCGGAGTTCGAAGGCGCTTTCGGAAATAGTGCTACCAGTAGTTTCGCTGGGGGATATATAGATGCCTATGCACCACCTCCTACCTTTCCCGTCCGAGACGAAAACGGCGATTACATACAAGAAAGCCCGTTTTCCGGTTTTCCTTTTCCCAATCCTGTAGAAAACGCTTTGGATGTTGTGAGGGATCAGACCAATCTAAATTTTTTGGGAAATGTTTTTTTAGAATATGATATTACGAATTCTTTGACACTTAAACAGATTTTCGGTGCCAACTATGTTTCGCGGAATGTACGGGAATATCTGCCTACTTTTTCACAACGAAGCCAGTTCAGGGGCCAAGGACAGCAATCACATGCATTGAATAAAAACTTATTAAGTACCACCACGTTGAGCTATAATCAAAAACTGGGTCAAAAACATAATATTAACGGTGTTCTCGGATATGAAGTCCAAATCATCGAAGATCAATCTTTTAACGGTCGATCACGGGATTTTGCGAATGATGAGACCGGATATTATAGCTTGGAATCGGGAATAGAGCTCTTAGCCCTGAACTCGGGGTATTCGGAACAGGGGCTGCAATCCTATTTGGGGCGGTTCAATTATAATTATGACAACCGCTATTTTTTTACACTTACCGGCAGATATGACGGGTCTTCTAAATTTCAGGGCGATAACAAGTATAGTTTTTTCCCGTCCGCGGCATTGGCATGGCGGATTTCCAATGAAGCATTCCTCAAGGATTCCGAGATTATAAGCAACCTTAAACTTCGAGGCAGTTATGGGGAAACGGGCAGTCAGGCCATTCCGCCCTACCGCACCTTGGCCCTGATACAGGCAGGAAATCTTGGTTCCGTAGACGGTATCAATTCCACACTTACGTATAGCCCCTCTCGAATACCAAGTGCCGATTTAAAATGGGAGACCACCAGCCAGTATGACGCTGGTATCGACATAGGTTTCTTGTCCAACAAGATCAATTTAACGGTCGACTACTTCTATAAGACCACCGAAGATCTGTTGCTCGATTTTCCATTGCCGATCACTACCGGTTTTAGAACTGTGTTGGCCAATGCCGGTTCGATCAGGAATAAAGGTTTCGAATTTACGTTGGATACCCGTAATTTCAGCAGACCGAATTTTTCATGGAACACAAACTTTAATATTAGTTTTATAAAAAATGAAGTTATCGATCTTGGCGGAAGACCTTTCGTAATAAGGGCCCCCGAAGTGGTCAGGGCCTTTGGAAGTAATTCTTTTAACGTAGGTATTACACAGGTCGGACAACCTTTGGGCACCTTCTTTGTCTTGGAAGAGGACGGTATCATTATGGACGAGGATGAATTGGCGGCGGCCCCACAATACGGAGACATAGGGGTTGGTACCAAAAGGTACGTCGATCAAGATGACAATGGTGAGATAAACGCGGAGGACCGGATAATAGCCGGCAATGCACAACCCGACTTTACCGGTGGCTTAACGAATAATTTAAACTATAAGCAATTTGATCTGAGTTTCTTTTGGGAGTTCTCTTACGGTAATGAAGTCTTGAACGCCACGCGTTATTATTTAGAAAGACCTTGGGCGGATTTTAATGTAACTCGGACATACTACAATAATTACTTCGGCAATCCCGATCCGAACTCTTCGAATTCCTATCCCATACCTTTTGCCGGTCGTTCTAATCTGTCCGCTGATGATACTTACATAGAAGATGGCTCGTATGCAAGGTTACGGAACATTACCTTGGGCTACTCATTACCGAAAGATTTGCTTAAAAGGGTAAATATGTCCAGAATAAGGCTTTATATAAATGCCAATAACCTCTGGACCATAACCAATTATACCGGTCTGGATCCAAATACGAATGTTTTTGGCAATGATGAATACGGTGCGGGTATCGATTATAGTGCGTATCCTACCGCCACATCTTTTACTTTGGGTGTTAATTTAGAATTTTAAAAAAGAAAAAGTCATGAAGAATTATAAACTAACAATGCGATATATTTTGCTTGCCCTGCCTTTCTTTTTTGTCTCTTGTGAAGATATTTTGGAAGAAGACCCTAAAGGATTGCTCAGCTCGAACAATTTTTGGAACAATGAAACCAACGCGATCGGTGCGATAAATGCAGTATATACCAAGCCATTGGAATTGCCTAGCGGTGTACACGCATGGAATTTTTGGTTCGAGAGTTCGGCGCACGATTTTGGGGTCAACAATAACCACGGAACCGGCATGGTAAATGGTACTTGGCCGGCATCGACCAATCGAATATCCAACATGTGGCGGGGTGGTTACGAACCCATTAGCCTGGCGAACTTTGTGCTTTCGAACATAAAGACCGCCACCAATATTGATGAGGAACTTAAATTGCGGATAGAAGGAGAAGCAAATTTCTTAAGGGCTTTTCACTATTTCAATTTAGTGCGTATTTTCGGTGATGTTCCCTTATTGCTGAAACAGACCGAAGGCACCGATGAATTTTTGGTAGGAAGGTCTCCCGCACAAGACGTTTACGATGCGATAATCGCCGATCTGAACCTCGCGATAGCACAATTGCCCCTGAAAAGTGAATATGGACAAGATGGTGTGGGCCGGGCGACCAAAGGTGCTGCCCAGGCAATGTTGGCCAAAGTGTACCTTACCTTGGGCGAATACCAAAAAACGGTCGACCTCACGGACGAAGTCATTCGATCGGGAGAATACAGTCTTCAACCGGATTTCAAGGACATATTTACTGCTGAAAACGATACGGGGCAGGAATGGTTGTTTTCATATGCCGCTAACGGGGAAGTGAACCAAAGTACCCACCAAACCGCACAGTTCGGATTTCCGAACAATCTTGGTAAGTTTGGTTTTAGAAGGGCTTTTGGCAATATATGGTTAAAAGAGCCGCTGTTGGAAATCTATGACCAAGAGAACGATACACGATTTACCGATATGGTCTGGACAGAATATGTCGATCCCGTGACGGGAGAGGTCGTTCCATTTACAAAGGGTTCTACCTACTATAGCAAAAAATACTATGACATCGAATTCTCAAAAGATATGGCTTTTACAAGGGTCAATTACCCCATATTGAGATATTCCGATGTATTGCTTATGTATGCGGAGGCACTGAACGAGGTTTCTGCATTGAACGGTGATGCCTTTGCAAAATTGAACTTGGTCAGAAATAGGGCGAATCTTGAAGATATCACGAATGTCGAACTCGGTTCTCAACAAGCTTTCACGAATGAGGTTCTCGATGAAAGAAGACGTGAATTCGTAAACGAAAACCAACGGCTATTTGATTTGAAGCGACGCGGACTATTTTTGGAATTCTCACAACAGCAGCCCTATTCGCAATTTACGGCCGAAGATGAACTTTATCCGATTCCACAGTCCGAAATCGATGCGAATCCGAATCTTACCCAAAATCCTGGATATTAATATGTGTAATAGTTGAGTTTGTTAGTTTAATTTTTCGAGAGGGCTATGATAACAGTAGTCCTCTCTTATGCACAATACGAGTAGAGAAAAATTAATACAACAGGTACAACTGCAAAAAAGAGCGACGAACTTTGATAAATCGTTTGATGAAGCCGTCTCCATATAGAGACTCGATTGATACTAAGAATTTACGGTTTCGGTAAATGAAAAGGAAATGGTACACTTAGAAGGAAACGCTTTGCAAGGGGCTAAGGCTTGAAAGAACGGTGATAGTAAAAGGTGGATATGGAAGTTGATCAGTAAATTATAGAGATTCCCAAGAAAATAACCTTAAGGCCATGGGCTCTTCGTACTGGCGAAAAGTAGTTTATTGGAGACACGCGGTAATCTCGATACACCTATCGAACTAAACAGATAAGAATTGGAGCTAGCAACCGTACCAAGTTTGAGTGACATTAATTTAAGGCTATAAATATGAATGGATATAGAGTTGTCGTTTGCCTTTTTCTGATTTCGATATTCGCTACGGCCCAAGAAGATGAAAGAAAAGGATTGCCCAAAAAGCCGAATATTATTTTTTTTCTGGCCGATG
>ENA-ORXM01003147-ORXM01003147.1-marine-metagenome-genome-assembly--contig:-NODE-3147-length-17083-cov-5.816006_pt1 | contig 17083 bp, 16 predicted proteins | sample MGYA00237867_ERZ511480 | MGnify/ENA primary metagenome ERZ511480 (study PRJEB26309, sample SAMN06266103) | marine metagenome | isolation source: Algal blade | place: United Kingdom:Sidmouth, United...
CGACCCATTCCACGACAGAGCCTACAAGTGTTGACATATCGCCGTCAACACGCTAGTCTACGGTTGTATACACAGACATCAATAGTGGTCCCGGCGGTGCGCTAACACCCCGGGACCTGGCCAGAACCCTCATAGGAGGTTCCGACATGAAAGAGCGTATTCGCTCGTTACCCGTTGGGCTCGATGACATCGAAGCCCGCTTGACACTCTCGGTCGAGGAGGTGGCTTCGCTTCTTGGGCTCGGCCGCACGGCGACGTACGAGGCGGCCCGTCGTGGTGAGATCCCCTCACGCAAGCTTGGCCGACGCGTGATCGTTCCGGTGCCCGCACTGCTCGAGTGGCTCGGCGTCTCAACGCCGGCAGCGTAAGGGGGCGTCGTGCAAGGACATATTCGCAAGCGGACCCACACGACCAAGGCGGGAAAGGAGACCGTGAATTGGTACGTCGTCATCGATCTCGGCCGCGATGCCGATGGCAAGCGCAAGCAGAAATGGCACGGCGGATTCAGGACTCGCAAAGAAGCCGAATTCGCTCGCACGAGGATCGTCGGCGACCTTCACGACGGCACCTACACAGCACCGGCAAAGCTCACGCTGCGGCAATGGGTCGAGGACAAATGGCTCCCGACGGTACGGACTCAGGTCAAGCCGAGCACCTTCGAGTCGTATGAGCGGAACATGCGTCACCACGTGCTGCCGACACTCGGTGGCCGTGTGCTCCGCGACGTTGGTTCAGGACAACTCAACGCCCTTTATGCAACCCTCCTGGCCACCGGTCGCCGAAGCGGGGCAGGCGGCCTGAGCCCGAAGACCGTGCGCTACATCCACACGATCATTCACAAGGCGCTGTCCGACGCTCTCGACGCCGGACTCATTCCTGCAAACGCCGCCGAACGGGCAAAGCCACCTAAGCCCCAAGCAAGAGCCGCCAGCGAGATCAAAGTTTGGCAAGCACACGAACTTCGACACTTCCTGGAACAAACCAACGAGCATCGCCTGCGAACAGCGTGGCATTTGGCAGCCATGACCGGCATGCGGCGAGGTGAAGTGCTTGGGCTGCGATGGAAAGACGTAGATCATGACAATCAACGGCTGCAAGTTCGCCAGGCGATCGTGTCGGTGGCCTACGAAATCATCGTGTCAACATCCAAGAACCACCGAGCACGAGTCATCGACCTGGACGAAGGGACAATGATCGAGCTGAGAGAACACCGAGAACGACAACGCTGCGAGAGAGACGAATGGGGCGTCGACTACTTCGACAACGACCTCGTCTTCTGCAAGCAGAACGGCGAACCGCTACACCCACAGACATTAACGCAAGCGTTCGACAGACTCGTCGGGAAGATGGACCTGCCTCGAATTCGGCTTCACGACCTCAGGCACACCCACGCCACCATCGCGCTCAATGCCGGTATTACACCAAAAGTCATCAGCGAGCGACTCGGTCACGAGAGCCCTGCTTTCACAGTCAAGCAATATGCGCACGTTATTCCTGGGATGCAAGCCGACGCGGCCTCAAAGATCGCCCACCTGGTCATTGGGTGATACAAGTCCCGCCCTGCCGGCGCCCGCTTAGTCAACACCAATGACAACTTCACCCAGTGCGGTCATCGATGAGTAGCCAGTTCTATCGTGACTGTAGCGGCAATACCCCAGCGCAAGCAGGAGAGTGTCAGACCTATTCGCTACGATCGCGACGTGAAACTAGTCGAATTCGAGATCGAAGGCTTTGGCAGATTCGAGGAACGAACCTCTTTGAAAGTCGTGGGCAATCTCGTAGCCATACTGGGACCGAACGAGGCGGGAAAGAGCACCTTACTTAGAGCAATGGCATCCCTCAAGGACTCTGAATTCTTGGAATCCGACAAACCGCGGAGATCGAATCTCTCACCGCTTCTACGCTGGCACTTCAAGCTGTCTGAAGAGAACAAGGCAGCGATCGAAGACTTCGCGGAAGGAGTCGAACGGGTAGTTGTGCAGCGCTCGGGATCGGGAGAACGGAAGACTTGGTTCCTCCTGCCAAATCGTCCCACTCGACCCATGGACCATCGCCGGCCCTTGGTGGAAATGCTAAGAGCACTAGAGCTCCTTGACCATCCACTTTTCGAACAGGGCACTCTCCCAGACGCCATTGACACCCTAGAACGAGACGTCGAAACGCTTGAATCGGATTGGATCGATGGGCTTGAGCAACTTTCTGAGACCATCCGCTCTGTCAGCGCATCTGAAGCTGCGGAGGCGAGTGCTTCGGAGGATGAGGTCGAACGAGATTCAGCTGACGACTCCAGAAACTCGACGATCGCCCTCTTGGATGCCACTGCCGATGCCCTGGACGATGCTGTTCTCGCTGAGCGCGATCCGACGCCAGTGCGAAAGGTGATCGATGAGTTGTCCGATCAGCTTCCCGACATTGTGTTGTATGCACATGCCGACCGTGATCTTCGATCTGAATACGACTTGGATCTGGTGGCGTCGGCACAGCCAGCAGCGCTGAGCCACCTAACAGCTCTCGCCGGGCTCGATCTCCAGACGCTTGCTGCGGCTATTGAGGGAGGCCGCATGGCGGACGTCTCAACGTGGCGAAGTCAGGCCAACGATCAGCTTCGTGATGCCTTCGCTGATGCCTGGACCCAACAGCAAGCACCGCTCCAGTTCGAGGTCCAGGGCACAACCTTGCTAATCCAAGTAAGCGGCGACGACGGCTTCTCTTCGGTCGCAGAACACAGCGATGGAATGCGCTGGTTCGCGGCTCTCATGGCCTTTGCGCATGGCTGGAAGAATCCCACCATCTTGCTCGCAGACGAAATAGAGACGCACCTTCACTACGATGCCCAGACTGATCTAGTCGAGATTCTGATTAACCAGCCGTTCGCAGAGAAGGTGGTATACACCACTCATTCTTTTGGCTGCCTTCCACCCGACCTTGGTGCTGGTGTTCGAATCGTCCGACAGCTCGACGACCGCCGTTCGCGGATCGAAAACGGCTTCTGGGGCAAAGGATCCGGATTCTCACCACTACTGGCGGGAATGGGCGCTGCTTCGCTCGGCTTGATGCCGACACGCCTGGGAATTATCACAGAGGGCCCATCTGATGCCGTTTTGCTTCCAGCACTGCTCCGGAAAGCCTCCGGTGAGGAGTCACTGCCCTACTCAATCGCACCCGGACTATCGACGGTAAGTGCCGTTGCAATGGCCGACCTGGCGCATGACGCTGCGACGGTTGCGTTCTTAACCGACTCCGACCCAGGAGGAGAAGAGCTCCGACGATTACTTCGAGAGGCAGGCATACCAGACTCGCTGGTGTTTGAGCTGGAGCCAGGTGGAGAATGCACACTCGAGGACCTGATCGACACTGACATCTACGTTGACGTTGCGAACCGCCATCTTGACGGGCTAGGAGCAGAGAAGAATGTCGACTCAAACCTATTTGCGAATCGCCGAAGAAGAGCGAGGTTCCTGCACGACTGGTGTGCGGGCTCTCAGATTCCGACACCTAGAAAGGTAGATATTGCTCAGGAGCTAGCAGACATCAGCGTCGACAGACAGATCCTGACTGCCGGCGCAGTGGCGCTTCTACAAGCGTTACACGAACACTTTTGTGCGATCACGCGTGCGTGAACGTTGATGCGTCTCGACGAGCTAACGCTTCCGACGTGTGGGCCGCCACCCGACTCTAGATCCGCACGCAGCTTGGTAGTCATCCTTGCCGTGATGCGGTTTGACACTGGTTTGACCTCAGCCCAAAACGAACAAAGCCGGCCCTTGCGGACCGGCTTCTGTCTTAGTGGCGGGGACAGGATCTGAACCTGTGAACTTCGGGTTATGAGCCCGACGAGGTGGCAGGCAGGTTGTGCGCCTGCGGTCTGCGGTGGTGGGCCCGGTGACGGGCTTAATGGTCATTGGACTACACGGGTCCAGTGGCGTGACTCGAGCTCACTTGTAGGCGGTTGCCCTCGGGGTCGGTCGTCACGAACCGGTCGTGTGGCTTGCCTCGCGTGATACGTGAGGCCTCCATGCCTTCGGCAACGAAGGCTGCCCCGTCGAAGCTCGAGGATGGCGAAACGAGGTGCCTCGTCCACGATTCGCATGCCGAGTCGGCCGTAGAAACGGGTGAGCGCCGAGACATCCCTAGCTGTCATGGGTGGGGCAACAACGGTACATTCTCTCTGGCGTTGTGGATGTCCTACCTTGGTGGGTATTCGACGCAAGCGGATTGATTGCCATGGAAGACCCCCCAAGAGACACAGCGCTTCCCACGCTGATCCTCGGCCCCCTGCTTCGTCGAGGCAACTCACCACAGTCGATTTCGGTATGGGTGGAGACTTCTCGGGCATGCCAGGTCACCGTGCTCGCTCATTCTTGCCCGACGTTCCGCATCGCTGGCCGGCATTACGCAATCGTCGATCTACCGGACCAGCCGCCTGGGTCGAAGTTCACCTACACCGTCCGGCTTGACGAGCAACTGGTATGGCCCGACCCGAGCCTGGCGATTGCACCAGTGCAGCTCGAGGTTTGGGATGGTGAAGGCGATCTTCGCATCTCAGGCGGCTCGTGCCGCCAGCAGGCTCCTCAACACACCCGAGGCGATCGGCATTCGAGCGAACCGACGGCAACAGACGAACTTGGAGCCGACGCACTAGCTGCGCTGGCAACCGAGATCCAACGCGGCGAGCGGCAAATGCCGCACCTGTTACTGCTGACCGGCGACCAGGTGTACGCCGATGAACGGCACGAATCGGTCACGTCGCACCTGCGTACTAGGCGCGGCGGGGGCCCGCAGCCGGGCTATCCCGAGGTCACCTCTTTCGATGAGTACGCATGGCTCTATCAGCGCACATGGTCACACCCGCGCATTCGATGGCTGCTGGCGTCGGTTCCGTCAGTGATGATTTTTGACGACCATGACGTGATCGACGACTGGAATATTTCTGACACGTGGGCCGCAAACATTGCCGAGAATCCATGGTGGCAGGACCGGCTCGACGCGGCCTTGATGTCCTATTGGGTGTACCAGCACCTGGGCAACCTCTCTACCGTCGAGCGGTCAACGAACGATCTCTTTCAACGCGTTCAAGCCGCCGACGACGGTGCCGCCGAGTTGCGAGCCCATGCTCGCATGGTGGGAACCGGTGTCAATCGCTATGACTGGTCGTGGTCGTACAACTTCGATCTGGGTCGAGTGAATGTGGTCGTGCTCGATGCTCGCAATGGCAGGGTGCTCGAGCCAGAAAAGCGGTCAATGCTGTCACCGCGAGACTGGGCCTTTCTTGACGATGCAATCGCGCAGAACCCGGATGTTCTCGTCGTGTCCTCGGTGCCGTGGCTTCTGCCGCCAGGTGTCCACCACCTGGAGCGCTTCATCAGTCAGCTCGTCGCAGGCAAGTGGGGCCGGCGAATCGCCCGTCTCGGCGAGCGTATTCGGCGAGAGATCGACCTGGAACACTGGGCTGCATTCGGGCGTTCGGTCGAAGAACTGACCGAACGCCTGCGACAACTCAGCCGGACCGGCCCGAAGTATCCACCGATTGTCTTCTCCGGCGACGTGCACTTTGCCTACGTGGCCGAGCAGCCATTGGATAATGGAAGCAAGGCATATCAAATCGTGTCGTCGCCCCTGCGACAGGGTGACGCTGCCTATGAGCAGGTGGCTCGGTGGGCGGCAATGACTGCAACTTTCGACAAGGTCATGCGCAGATTCGCCAGCCGAAGTTTCCGCTCTGAAACACCCCAGGTTCGACATCGCCTTGTGTCAGACGTTTGGACCCACAACAACATTGCATCGGTCACCTATCGTTCAGACGACGTTCACGTAGCGATCGACCGGGCCGAGCTGACAGCAGAGGGGTTGCGTCTGTCCTCGCTGGTCAGCACCTGGCTAGCCGACAGCTACTCGCCCAAGCGTCACCAGCGAGATATAAAACGTAGGATTAGAGGTATATTCCGGGGCCGATCGGGGTAACTATGCTGCGCAATGATATTCGAACCAGACAGGTGCGCAGCGACGCACCGCACAAAAGCCGCTAGCGGTGGCTCGGCGGATACGACGATCAAAGAGGTATCGACGGCGCTAGCTGACAAGGTGCACGAGCAGGTGGAGGCTCACCCTTGGATTCACGGTGCCACACAAGTCGGCTGGGTCGCAAAGGGTGTGGTGTATGGTGCGCTCGGCTGGGCGGCGATCGAAATCTCACTTGCAAAGTCTGCTGCTGATGATGCTGCGTATACCGGCATTGTCACGGCGCTCTCGGCAGGTGCATTCACGCGATTTCTCCTGGCGGTGATCGCGGTAGGTCTGGTTTTTTACATCGGGTTCCGATTGCTCTCGGTTGCCCTCATCGATGAGGTTGATGTGAACGCATGGGCGCATCGAGTTGGCTATCTCGCCAGCGCGGCCACGTATGTGACCATTGCGTGGGCGGCCGGTTCGGCGGTCATCGATGGTGTCAGCGAGACCGGGGAGAGCAAGGTAGAGCGAGTCTCCAAGGCTCTTCTCGGGAGTGGTCTGGGGCGATTCGCGTTGGTGGTCTTCGGCGCCGCTGCATTCGGCGTTGCAATCTACTTCGTTTACAAAGGCGTGACCCGACGCTTCATGAGCCAGATCGAGACTGCGTCGCTGGGTCCTGTGGAGAGACGCGTCATCGAGTACAGCGGCGCAGCTGGTTGGGTTGGCCGTGGCTTGACCGTCGTAGTCGTTGCCAGCTTCGTGACGTGGGCTGCTATCGACTCGGATCCGAACGACGTGCGTGGGATCGACAGCGCAATGCATCGGGTCGCCAATGGCAACGCCGGGCAATTGGTCGTCTTCGGGTTGGGACTCTGTCTACTGATTTATGCCTTCTTTTGTGTGTTGAGCGCTCGGCGCCGCCGCATGGCGTGGGACGGGAAGCCCGAGCCCACATCCGAATTGTCCCCGAACATGACCTGGAGCGAGCAATGACCATCACCGCCGTATGGAACCCAGCTAGTGGTAGCGCCCCAGACGAGGCAGACCTTCGCGACGCTCTGACAGACAGCGCCGAGCTTGTCAAGACCACTGCCGAGGATCCCGGACCGGGGCAGACCCACGCCGCTGTTGCGTCGGGCGCCTCGACCGTGGTGGCTTGTGGCGGCGACGGCACCATCCGGGCCTGCCTCAAACCGCTCCTTCACAGCAATACAGCGCTTGATATCGTGCCCCTTGGTACGGGCAATCTGCTCGCCGCAAACCTCGATATTCCAAGCGGTCTTTCTGCAGCTGGTGAAGCAGGGCGTCGCCCGCAGACCACCATCGACGTGGGCATGGTCAACGGTGAGGCGTTTGCCGTGATGGCTGGCTCAGGGTTCGACGCCTACATGATTCGCGATGCAGACGAATCGGCCAAGTCGCGCTTGGGTCGCCTGGCGTACGTGATGTCGGCGGCCAAGCATCTCGCCGACGCCCTCACGCCAACATCGGTATACGTCGACGACGAACTCTGGTTTCGCGGTAGAACATCTATGGTCTTGGTCGGAAACTACGGCGTTGTGACCGGGGGCCTGGTGGTATTCCCCGATGCAAGACCCAACGATGGGCTCCTCGATGTGGCCGTCCTTGCAGCGAAAGCCGGTCGCGAATGGGGCTCAGTGCTTTGGCGACTTGTGCGTAAGCAAACTCAAAAGCCCGAACTTGTCTCGCGCGCGCAAGGACGCACGATTCGCGTCGAGACAACGCGTAGGCGTCCCTATGAACTCGACGGCGAGGCACGAGCGGGCGTGCGACGGCTCGAGTTCTCGATCGAGGAGCAAGCACTCAAGATTCACCATGGAGTGTCGTCGTGACGCCCTCGTTGCAAGAACTACAGAAGGAACTTCGCGTCGCCCCCATAAACGGAACGGTGACCATGGCGGGCTACGACCCGGCAGTTACGCCCTTTGTCGACTCAAAGGCCGAGGCCACGAGCCAGCTTGAAGGCGAATTCAAGGATCGTCTGTTCGATCAACACGAACTGCTTTTCGCCAACGAGACGGAGTCCCTTCTGCTCGTGCTGCAGGGCCTTGATTGCAGCGGCAAGAACGGCACGATCAAGCACGTCGTCATCCGAATGAATCCCGCTGGCGTACGCACGGCATCGTTCACCAAGCCGACCGAGGAGGAGGCGAACCATCATTTCCTGTGGCGACACCGCCAGCAGTTGCCGGGACCCGGTCAGCTAGGAGTCTTCGACAGGTCACACTACGAGGACGTGCTCGTCCCCAAAGTGCTCGGGACCGTTTCCGACGACGAGATCAAGCGGCGCATCGGGGAGATCAACGAGTTCGAGTCCGACCTTGCATCTTCGGGCACGACGATCATCAAGTGCATGTTGCACATCTCATTCGACGAACAGCGCGAACGATTTCTTCGTCGGCTGCGTCGCGACGACAAGCGATGGAAATTCTCCGAAGCCGATCTCGACACCCGGCGTCGATGGGATGAGTTTCAGGCTGCCTACGGCGAGACCCTGGCGGCAACGTCGACCGATCACGCTCCCTGGCTGGTCATCCCAGCCGACAACAAGTGGTATCGGAACTGGGTAATCGCTGCGCTGCTCATCCAAACCCTCGACTCCCTCGGGCTGGACTACCCGCAACCCGACTTGCACGTCGATGACCTCTTTACTCGACTACAACCCCCGAACTGAACCGATCATGACGCAAGCACCCGACCGAACACCCATCGCACGGCTGTTCAAGCCCAGACCGGGATACATCCAGCACCCGCTCAAGGCATGGCCCTACACGTGGGGCAGTGTTGGATGGTTCCTGGCTGCATTCATTGCCATGACCGCACTGTGGACATTGGTCGGTGCAGCTATCGTCACCTGGTTCGAGCCATCATCGATCGGGCAGGCCGAGGCAGACATCAATTTCTGGCTCGAAGACAATCGAAGCGACTTCCTCAACACGGTCGCAAAGGTCCTGTCGATCCCATCGGACACGCCGGTAAAAATCGGCCTCGTGGTTGCGATGATCGTTGTGTTCCCCCTTGTGCTGCGCCGCTGGCACGACTGGGCTTTCCTCATTGGGGCCCTGATCCTCGAAGTCTCGGTCTACGGGGCAGCCAGCTCGATTGTGGGGCGCTCTCGCCCAGATGTCGAGCGACTCACTACGGCCCCGACGCAGAGTTTCCCCTCTGGTCACATGGCTGCTGCGATCACCTTCTATCTGGGTCTGGTCATGGTCGTTTACTGGAACACGAATAGCCAGCTCTGGCGACGACTGTCGCTCGGTCTCGGGATACTCATTCCTGTGGGTATGTTCGTGTCGCGTCTGTACTTGGGCATGCACTATGTGAGCGACATGATCGGCGGCATCGCTCTTGGGGTGGTCTCGTTGATCGTTGCGTACAACATCGCAGAAGACGGTCTTGATGATCACAACGCCGACGAGGATCGCATCCAGGCGCCCCAGGTTCAGAAACTGGATCTCACGCCCGACGACGAGAGGATCGAACTGTAATGAGACTGTCGCCGAGCACGATCGCGATCGTCCGCACCGCAGCCTTTGCCTTCGCCGTGCTTGCACTGCTGCTCAGCACGTTCGGTCGACAACACGGTCTGGTGAAGTTCGCCCCCGGCGGCTCTTCATTCGACACGCTCATTCGCCCAGTCTTCGTGGCGATATTCATCGTTGCCTTGTTGGTAGCACTTCGTTGGGAAATCGCTGGTGGATTGATAGCGATATTTGCTGCTGGCGGGCTCGTCGCCTTTGCGACACAGCAACTCCGCACGGGCTCGGCAATCTTGATCATACTTTCCTTTGCAGTGCCGGGGATTCTGTGGTTCATCATCGACGCGCACGCCCTCTCCGCCCGTCGTGCTGCTCTGGCGGTCGTCGGGGCTCTCGCAGCAACGGCAGGCGGCTTCCTGATTGGAAACTTTGCCTACAACTTCACGTGGGGCCCTACCCATCCATTCAGCGTGGTTCAACAACCTCCCGACTCTGCAGTGTTGTGGGTCTGGTCTGGCAACGTCGATGCTGAGTCGGCGTCGGTGCGAGCAAAGGCTCGGGCCGACTTCACTACTGCCGAGCTGCTCGTGTCGACGAGCAAGGATCTAACGAGTCCCCGGGTCGTGAATTTTTCGGATCGCGCCGGGAACGTCGTGGGATTCGACATCGGCAACCTGGAATCTGGCACGAAGTACCACTACGCGGTGAGATTCGACGATGTAGTCGACGAGATCCGGAGCGGAGAATTCGAGACGTTTCCCACAGGACCCTCGTCGTTTCGGGTCGTCTTCGGCTCGTGCGCCCGGGTTGGCTCTAACGCCATGGTCTTCGACGCCATACGCCAGCGAGACCCGTTGTTGTACATGGTCTTGGGCGACCTTCACTATGGAGACAACGACGTCGATAACGTCGACGACTATCGAGATGTACTCGATCTCACACTTACGCAGCCGGGTCAAGCAGCGCTCTATCGCTCAAGCCCCATTGCCTACGTATGGGACGATCACGACTTCGGCGCAAACGACTCGAACGCCACGTCGGTGGCGCGGGCAGCCGCCATGGCGAGCTATCGCGAGTACGTACCGAGTTACGAGCTGGCCGGCACATCGTCCGCAGTGTTTCAAGCCTTCACCATTGGACGCGTTCGCTTCATCATGACCGACGCTCGATCAACTCGCGATGAGCAGTCCAAGGACGACAATGCGGACAAGAGCATGCTTGGCATACAACAAAAGGAATGGCTTCTCGATGAACTCAGTGAGTCGGCAGACTCTCATGAGCTGGTTGTCTGGATCAATCCGGTGCCCTGGATTGCCGAGGCGTCAGTAGGGGGAGACAACTGGGGTGGATACACCACAGAGCGCGCCGAAATTGCGAACTTCATTGCGAGCAACCGCATTAACAATCTTCTTATGATCTCGGGCGACGCCCACATGGTCGCCATCGATGATGGAACGAATACCAACTACTCCAATCGAGGCGGGACCGGCTTCCCGTTGCTTCACGCCGCGGCCCTTGACCGACCGGCAAGCGTCAAGGGGGGCCCCTACAGCAAGGGCGCCATTGGCGGATCGGGGCAGTACGGCATGCTCGACGTGCGAGACGATGGTGACGAGCTCACTGTCACGATTAGCGCCCACAGCTGGGAGAACGACGAACTGATGTCGTTGCGTTTCACGGTGGACCAATAGACCGCCAGTGTGCGCAATGCCTTGCGACCGGCGCTGTTCGGTCAGGACACCAGGACCAATTCTGAATCCACCGATCGTATTTCCCGGTGGTCGGCCTCGGGGTGAGTCGCTCGATGGTGTGCGTTGGCCTGTCTTAGGCGTGTCGAAGCAGACCTGAACGGGGTCTGGCTGGGTAGTCGAGCATTCGCCCGATTCGAGCATCGTCATAAGCATTTGGCATCGCGCAACACCGGACGATCCTGATCACCCTTGTCGCATCGATCGTGGTCATCGCCGATTTCGAACTGATCGACGCCTTGTCCAGCTCTAAACCACTGGCGGCCGGCGAGCAAGACGCAGCGATCAACGTGGGCGGACTTGTCAAGGTCACCTGTTCGTGCTCGTACCCGGCGCAATCACCCTGACCGTTCGCCGAGACCAGTCCGCCAGCTGACGTCGTTTGCGTCAGTCGTCGAGCTTGAAGACTCTCCGAGCGTTGCCGGCCAGGAAGGGCTCCCAGACGTGGTCGCGCAGGCCCAGGTCATCGAGTTCGCCCAGCACTCGTTCCCAGCTGAGGCCGGGGTAGTAGCCGGCGAACATCACCTTCTCGATACCGCGTGTGTTTGCAAAGTCGATGATGGCCTGCGGGTAGTGCTTGGGCGCGAACGCAGTGGTCGAGAAGTACAGATTGGGCCACTTGACCATGAGTTTGACCGCCAGGTCCTGCCACGGTTCGCAGCCGTGGCGCATCACCAGCTTGAGCTCGGGAAAGTCGTAGCAAACCTGATCGATCCGGTCCACGCGCTGGCAGTCGAACGGCAACCGGGGCCCCGGTACACCAGCCAGAATGTTCATCGGCACATCGAGTTCGCAACACGCTGCGTAGAAGGGGTACATGAGTGCAGCGTCGATCGGCACCTGAGGCGCATACAGACACGGGGCGGCCGAGACCGACTTGATCGCCGGATGAGACTCGACGGCACCCTTCATCGAACGCAACGACTTCATGCCGCGGTTGGGGTCGATCCCGACGGAGCCGAAGAAGCGGCCGGGGTGGCGCTCGAAGATCTCGTGTGACTCGTGAGGTCGAACCGGGTTGACATCGATCTGCGCAGTGGTGATGCCGTGGTGGTCCATCAGCATCACCAGTTCGTCGATCGTGAGATCCTTGCTCATTCGTTCGCCGGCGTCCTTGAACAGGTATTCGGCCGGGTGGTGGCCGAACTCGCCGGAACCCGAGTCTTTCATCAGCTTGCGAGCCTGATCCATGCCCATCCCGGCGCCACCATGGGGCAACTCCACCATGAGGTCGACGATGGGCAAGTCAGCAGGTCTCGTCATGGCGCCAGTATCTCACACACCTCTCAGCGACAATAGCGTCGTATTCTGTGAATGCATCGACGGAGAACCCATGTCCCGAAGACGTCGCGACCCGCCTACGTCAACTCGGCTGATGACCTGTTTCGTAACGATTGCATTTCGATCGGATGAAGATAGGCAACCATCGTTGATCTGTTGCGATCCGCATGCTGTAGTACCCGCCGGAGTAGGGCGCACAGAGTGTGCCGACAAGCGGGTGTCGACTAGGAGACACCACAACATGACGACCGAATCCACTGACTCCAACGTGACCAGCATTTTGGAACGACGCGATCCCGGGGCACGCTTCACGCCCGTTGCAACCAATCCCGTCGTATTCGAACCTGACTTGGCGTTGCTACCCGACATGAGCAATATGAACGCTCGTCGGGTGGTGGAGACAATTGCGAGCGCGCTCGCAGGTCACTGAACCTACGAATACACGAACGGGTTCCAAGCCCCCGGGGCCGAGCGAAGATGCTCGATGAGCATGACCTTCACGTTTGTGGCACTGATGCTCGACTTGTTCGAGGATCGCAATACGGGCACGAGCGTGGACGGCCGAGATGCCGTCCACGACGCGGTGCCCGTCTCCCGGGCTTCCAGTCGGCTCCGCAATGGGTCGAGATCGACCCGCTGCGGTAGCGCCCGGCTGCGGTATTGAACCCAGGTCTCGTAGCGGTCGACAAAGGTGTACTCACGTCCGCGGATGATCAGCAGCCGACAACACGATGTTGCATTGTTGATCGCAAACGGGTGGATGGGATCGAAAGTGTCACTGGCAAATCGGTGCCCGCCGCCCAACTGGTCGGTCTCGATATTCACAATTGCCAGCGAGAGCTCACTGATCTCTTCGATCGTGACCTGTCCGTTCACCAGAGCTTGCTCGCTTGCGGTGAGTTGTACATCTTCTTGCTGCCACAGGTCTTTGAACCGATCGGGATCCTCGAGCATGGGGATGAGAAGCGGTAGAACGGTGTCATAGAGCAGGGCACAAGCCGCCTGGTACCGACCATCGAGCCGAGTCCCCAACGGTGACCGGTCAGGCTGAGCGTAGGACCAGATCGCCATCGACGTTCTGGCAGCTTCGCGGAACCTGTAGGTGGCGAAGTCACCAGCCGCGGCGACATCGACAAGGCGCTCGCGATGGCGAAGTGAGACGTCGGGCTGGATTAGCGTGTGAAGCCCGACCAGGCCGTCTTGATCGAAATGGTTGTTGGTGACCAGCTCGGCAGTCGGGTGAGCCGGAGGTGTATCCAAGTACTTGAACGCCATCTCTGCAGAGAGGTCGGCCGACAGACCTGGTGGCTGGTCGATGCCCGGCCAGTGGGTGAGCGTGAGGACCGTCGAGGGATTGGGTGAGCCGTCGACGACGACATTGGCCACATCGTAGGTTTCTTCATACGGAGCAAATCGGAACGACGGGGTCATCGAGCAACGAACCCATCGTCGCTGTCGCTCGAGCGGTCCAGTAGTCGCGCAGATGCATTCGTCACCCCACTGCCAGAGGGGGGACCCTGAACGTGGTGAGTGATCTGCCAAGCCATGCGCAGAGGATGCCACAGGACCGCTGTTCGCGGCTCACCTGAACGGCGCCGATCTGGATCGTGACCGCTAGAGCCTGCGCTCGAACGGTGCAACGTATGCTCACAATCTCTCCACCGGGGGAGCGGGAGGCGGCACGCGGCCCTGGCCCGAGGCTAACGCTGGGCCCGACGGCTGCGCGACGATGAATCATGGTTGAACACCCCGAGATAGAAATCATGGCCACCGGCCTTCGGTTCCCTGAAGGTCCAATCGCAATGGACGATGGTTCGATCGTGCTGGTCGAGATCGCGCGTCAGACCTTGAGTCGAGTCGACCCCGATGGCACGGTCGACGTGATCGCCGACCTGGGCGGGGGACCGAACGGCGCTGCGGTCGGTCCCGACGGCAAGATCTACGTCTGCAACAACGGCGGCATGTTGTTCCACGATCGACGGGGCAAGACCTATCCCGGACACATTCCGCCCGATTACACCGGCGGCAGTATCCAACGCGTCGACCCGGTCACCGGCGAGTTCGATGTGCTCTACACCCATGCTGGCGACGTCCAACTGCGGGGCCCGAACGACCTGGTCTTCGACCGCCACGGTGGCTTCTGGTTCACTGACCACGGCAAGCTCCAGGATCGGCTACAGGACCGGACCGGCGTGTTCTACGCCAAGGCCGACGGCTCTCATATCCAAGAAATGATCTTCCCACTGGCAGGACCTAACGGCATCGGCCTTTCTCCCGACGAAGATGAGTTGTACATAGCCGAGACACCGACCGGCCAGGTGTGGGCCTATGAACTGGCGGGAGCGGGCGAGCTGCTGGGCGAGCGTCGCGACAAGCCCGACGGCGGGCGCCTGCTCGCGGGCCGACCCGGCTATTTTCTGTTCGACTCACTGGCCATCGACAGCCATGGCAACGTATGCGTAGCCACGATCGTCGACGGCGGCATCACGATCCTGTCGCCAACCGGTGCAGCCCCGAAGTTCGTGCCCATGCCCGACCGAGTCACCACGAATATCTGCTTCGGCGGTGACGATCTGCAGACCGCCTATGTAACCCTGTCGTCCACCGGTCAGCTGGCGAAAGTCGCCTGGAAAACGGCTGGGCTGAAGCTCAATCACCGTTGATCACCGGCTCGTTGGACCTCTCCGAAAAACCTTGATCGATCCAGCATGAAATCTCTTGACATCGTGTCCGAAAAGGCGCATGTTTCGCTCAACAACGCGATTGTGCGTTGACTGTCCCCACCCTGTTCTTACGAGATTGTCGTGCGTTGCACCCACTCAGCGGAGCAGACCTTTCGCCGCGGCGAGAGCACACCCCAAAGGACGGCGCAATGAGCGCCCCCGTCACACCACAGCCACTCCACTCGCGCACTGCGCTACTGAAGACGAACGTGAAAATCGTCGCTATTGCTATCGCAGTCGTCATTGGTTTCACACTCCTCGGCGCCGCAGTGCTCGGCGTCGGATCCGGTGCGGGCAACGATGCGCAGCCGGTGGGCGCAGTTCCCGACGGCGGCGCAATATGCATCGACCGGGATGGCCCTGCTCCCTCTGGCCAGATGTGCTTCGAGCGCACCGAGGGAGTCCTGCGATTCCGTGCATTTGGGCTGATGGCGAACTCGACGTTGGAGATCACCGGCAGTCGCGGCGACACAATGCAGATCACGATCGACGACACGGGAACGCAGAGCTTCTCTCTCGCAGGCCAGCTCGACACACCGCCGCACACCGCAACCGGCGCGTGGGCCGACACTACGTCGGTCGTCTTCACCACCGATTAGCACCCGATGCCAATCAGCCGACGAGATCGCATATAGTCTCGAATCATGAATATAGATCCGGTGCGGATGTCCGTACTCTCAGCCCTGGCCGGCGGCCCCCGGCATGGCTACGGGATTCTTCTCGACATCAAAGAGGTGTCCAGCGGCCGCCTGAACCCGCCGGTCGGTTCGCTCTACCGCATTATCGATGCATTGTGCCGAGACGGTCTGATAGAGGCCGAACGCACCGAAGTGGTAGACGGCCGCGAACGCCGCTACTACCAGCTCGCCGAACAAGGGCGGTTCGCCCTCGCCGATGCAGTCACCACGGTCGATCTTGTGGCGACAAAGGCTCGCATCCGTCTCAACCCTCACACCCACTGCAGACCAGAAGGAAAGGTCTTCTCATGACTCCGCTCGAGCACAAGTACTGGCTTCTCATCTCGGCCGCCTACCCGCCCGAGTACGTCGAGGCCCGCGGCGACGAGTTGATCAGCACACTGCTGGACACCGCCGACCCAGACCAGAAGCGCCCCCGCTTCGCCGAGGCGTTCGATCTGATCCGATGTGGCATTGCCGAGCGGGCGCGGGTGCACGGTGAATCCGCACGAAGCCGAGCTCGTACTGCCGTTGCTGGGGTTTCGGCCTTCATGTTGGCACTGATCACGACCGCAACTGTGGCCGCCCAGGCGATGCTCGGTACGAGCCAGGCGGTATCGGTCGGCTTCAGCCTATGGCTGGTGCCAGCCATCGTTGTCGCATTGTTCGCGTTGCGACCAGACTTGCTCACCCCGGTTCGTCCGTTCCTCGCAGCAGGAGCGGTAGCGGCCGCTGCGCTGGGCCCCGAGGCGATCCTGATCACACGATTGCTGCTTCTGGCGGTGATTTGGCTTGGCTTGGCGGTGGCACTGACCCAATCCACGACATCGCGACGACACCGATGGGTTGTCGTGCTGAGCGGCTGTCTGGCTGGCACATCCCTGGGCGTGTGGGCAGGCGTGCGGGCGTCCGGCCTGGGTATTTTGCGCCCGATCGGTACCGATTGGATGGCTCCATTGCGGTTCCAACTTCCTGATCTGTTCTACTGGATCTGGCCGGCCTTGTTGGTCGGCTGTGCGCTTGTTGTCTGGCTGCGACCAGCAACAGGAATCGTGCTGGCTGCGATGGCAGTACCGGTACTGCTGATCACTCAATCCAGCTCCGACGGGCTCATGAGAACGGGCTCTACGCTCAGCAATCTGGGCTTCGTCTTGGCAATGGTGACTGGAGCTACGCTCTTCATGACCGTGGCTCTCGTGCAGACG
>ENA-ORXM01003149-ORXM01003149.1-marine-metagenome-genome-assembly--contig:-NODE-3149-length-17048-cov-4.255200_pt1 | contig 17048 bp, 12 predicted proteins | sample MGYA00237867_ERZ511480 | MGnify/ENA primary metagenome ERZ511480 (study PRJEB26309, sample SAMN06266103) | marine metagenome | isolation source: Algal blade | place: United Kingdom:Sidmouth, United...
AAAACCACTACCGATCAAATTGCCTATCCATTCCCGCTCAACGGGTAAAAACCCTGATACATTTTTAAGTCCTACAGGGTTGTGAATATCTATCGCCTCATGACAAATATTATAGTCTCCCAATACAACAAGATTCGGTATCTCCAATCTTAATTCATTAAGGTATTCTTGAATTTCCGCCATATAATTCAGCTTAAAATCCAAACGGGCCATGTTGGTGCCAGAAGGCAAATACATGCTCATAATCGAAATGTTACCAAAGTCGACTCTAAGGTTTCTTCCCTCGAAATCCATAGTTTCGATTCCTGTTCCGAATTCGATATGGTCGGGTTTTGTTTTTGATAAAATTGCTACGCCGCTATAGCCTTTTTTTTGTGCGCTGTACCAATAGTTAAAGGGGTAGCCGGCCTCCTCAAAAATAGATAGGTCTAGCTGGTCTTCTTGAGCTTTGATCTCTTGCAAACAGATTACATCTGGGTTGACGGACTGAAGCCATTCGATAAAACCTTTCTTTAAGGCGGCACGAATACCATTTACGTTGTAGGATACTATTTTCATGAATTATGATATTTTTTTTCATTCCCGTGAAGACGGGAATCCGATTCATTGGTTACAAAAATTTAATTAACCATTAGACCAAAATTGATAGCTACAGCATTCCGAAGGACATCCCCTAAAGTCCCCTCAAGGGGACAATCCTGACCACAAACCAGTCGAATATGCGAAAATTTTTCAGAACTGTTAAAATACTGCGGAATTAATTAAAAAACCAAATCTTTAATATTCCTCGAAAATAAGCAATGTTCTACTTTGGAAAAAGCGATGCTCGATAACCTTTCCCGTTTTTGGAACGTCTTTTGATTTGTTCCTGACATAATTCTTATGGTCATGAAAAATTCACTCTTTCTACTACTGCTCTTTTCCGGTCTTTTACTGAACGCCCAGGCCTATCGCGATAGTTATAGCGATCATGAAATTCGATTCAATATGGGTCGCTTTTTGGCGACTACGGCAATCGAGGGTTCTTATGAATATTATTTTACACAAGACACTAGTATTGGCGGTACTGTTTTTTTTAACGGAGATAACTATGGCCGAACCGGAAACTTCGGCATAGGCCCCAACCTTCGCGCTTATTTTGGCTACAAGCCGAAAAGCGGACTTTTCGCCGAAGCATTCGGGCTATATTACACCGGTGAAACCGATATTAAAAATAATCTAGGCATTCGCAACAATGATTATAGCACTACCGCGATTGGTCTTGGGCTGGGCAGTAAGTGGTCGACCTTTGGGCAAAAACTGACTCTAGAAATTTACGCAGGTCTGGGGCGCAATATCAACCCTGAAGATTTTCAAGATTCGTTTATGTACCGTGCAGGTTTGTCTCTCGGATTCCGTTTTTAAGCCTTATTTTTGCACCTCATTAGAAATCTATGAGGCCTTTATTTTTGATTTTTCTTTTGTCTGCAGCGATTGCGCATGCACAAAATCCGACCGACAACGATAGTATTACCCAATTAGATGAAGTCATTCTTCTAGATGCCTTAAAAAAGAAGAATGCTATTGGTATTACTCCTTCCGAAGTTATCTCTGCCAAAGTTTTTCAGAATTATAGTCCGGTTTCAATGGTGAATGCGATGAACCAAATTCCTGGAGTATATGTTTTTTCGGGTGCCTTGAATACCAATCGAATAACTATACGGGGCGTGGGGGCCCGAACCCTTTTCGGAACCGATAAATTGCGAATGTACTACGAGAATATCCCGGTAACCGACGGTTCGGGGTCGTCATCTATCGAGGCCTACGACCTCGAAAACTTGAGTCAAATAGAAGTAATAAAGGGGCCAAAGGGTACGTCTTATGGAGCCAATTTAGGTGGCGCGATTATTTTAAATCCAAAGGAAGCCTTAGGAAGATCAACAAACTTTTCAAACAATTTGACAGTCGGCTCATTCGGGCTTTTAAAAAACAATCTATCGTTCAATCATTTTGACGGTAATCTACGGCTCGGACTTCAATACGGCCATTTGGAAACCGATGGCTACCGTCAGAACAGTAATTTTGAACGTGATGGTTTTTTATTGAATACGTCGTATCAATTAAATGCGAAAAATAAAATTTCACTTTTGGTAAACCATATCGATTTTACTGCTCAGATTCCAAGTTCACTAGGCGCTACCGCCTTTGCCGAAGACCCACAACAGGCCACTTTTACCTGGCGTGTTTCGCAAGGCTTCGAAGCCAATAAATACACCTTGGTCGGCATCAATTATTCTCATCGGTTTAGCGATAAACTAGAAAATTCTACAAGTATTTTCTATAATTATTTGGATAAAGACGAGGCAAGGCCTTTCGGAATTTTAGATGAAATCACAAAGGGCTTCGGATTTCGCACTCGATTTTTGGGGGAGTTCAATTTCTTGGAGCAAGTTGCCAATTATACCTTCGGAGGGGAACTTTTCAAGGATGAATACGATTGGGATGAATTTCGAAATCTATGGGAAGACAATAACGGCAACGGAAGCCTAAAAGGAGAGCAATTTGCTCGAAACAAAGAGTTCAGAAGCCAATGGAACGCCTTTGGAACGCTCTTGCTTCCCTTCACTGAAAAATTTTCCGCGCAACTGGGTCTAAACCTCAACAAAACCCAATACGACTATCGAGACTTGTTTAATCTTGGTAGTGAAAATAAAAGTGCAAATCGAGATTTTAAAGCGATTGTATTGCCCAGTCTGAACCTCAATTACGAGTTTTCGGAAAACTATGGACTTTACGCCAATGTGAGCCGTGGATTTTCAAATCCGACTTTAGAAGAAACGCTGACTCCCGATGGCGTTATTAACCCAGATATCGCCCAGGAAACTGGAACCAATTATGAACTAGGGACTAACATCTATTTAGACGAAAGAAAATTTCATCTTAATCTAGCCCTCTACCAAATGAATATCAAAAATCTTTTGGTCGGAGAGCGGGTTACCGAAGATAGGCTTGTTGGAAAAAATGCCGGGAAAACACGTCACCGCGGATTGGAAATCGGGTTGAGCTATAATTGGATTATCTCAAAGAATTTACAACTCTCCCCGTTCGTGAATTATACCTTGACCGACCACAGCTTTATCGAGTTCATTGACGAAGGAGAAGATTTCTCCGGAAACCCCTTGACCGGAGTACCCAAGCAACGCAGGACTTCGGGTATTCAATTGCGTTTTTTCGAAAATTTCTATTGGAACACGACCCATCAACATGTCAGCGAAATACCGTTGACAAATGCTGCTGACCTTTACAGCGACCCGTTTACTGTCTTCAATACCCGAATGGGCTACCTGAAAAAGTTATCAGAGCATTGTACCATTGGCGTCGATTTTGGCATCAACAATCTTTTTGACAAGGTATATGCCCGGTCGGTCTTGATCAACACATCTGGTTTTGGCGGTAACGAACCACGTTACTTTTATCCCGGAGATGCGAGAAATTTTTATGGGAGTTTACGGTTGGGCTATAAACTTTAAGTTTTAGCTCTCCATCTTTTTTAACCAAGACTTCAACAAGAAAAATATAAAAAACTTTGTCAAAGTTGAATCGCAAACAGTTACTGCTAACTGCAACTGAATACTGCCAACTACTTCTCCATTCTCATCAACCACGACTTCATATCCACTTCTTTATGGATAATCGCTTTCAATTCAGAAATAACAACTCGTTGCTGCTCCATGGTATCACGATGGCGAATGGTAACCGTCTTATCTTCTAGAGTTTGATGATCAACGGTGATACAAAAAGGTGTTCCGTTCGCATCTTGTCTTCGGTACCTACGACCTACAGCATCCTTTTCGTCATATAATACATTAAAATCCCATTTCAGATCATCAATGATTTCTTTTGCGATTTTTGGGAGACCATCTTTTTTGACCAATGGAAAAACAGCCGCTTTTGTAGGTGCTAGCACTGCAGGAAGCTGTAATACCGTTCTCGTCGAACCGTTCTCCAGTTCTTCTTCTCTAAGTGAATTAGAGAACACGGCCAAAAACATTCTATCTAACCCTATCGATGTTTCTAGCACGTAAGGCACGTAGTTCTTATTCTCTTCCGTATCAAAATACTGTAATTTTTTACCTGAGAACTCCTGATGTTGCGATAGGTCGAAATCAGTACGGGAATGAATTCCCTCCAGCTCTTTAAATCCGAAAGGAAAACGGAATTCGATATCGGATGCCGCATCTGCGTAGTGCGCTAATTTCTCATGATCATGAAAACGGTAGTTCTCTTCACCCATTCCTAAAGAAAGATGCCACTTCATGCGATGCGCTTTCCAGTGTTCGTACCATTCTTGTTGTGTACCTGGCTTTATGAAAAACTGCATTTCCATTTGTTCAAATTCCCGCATACGAAAAATAAACTGGCGGGCAACGATCTCGTTACGAAAAGCTTTGCCCGTTTGGGCAATTCCGAAAGGAATCTTCATGCGCCCCGTTTTCTGAACATTGAGAAAGTTCACAAAAATACCTTGGGCGGTCTCAGGTCGAAGATAAAGATCCATGGCGCTTTCGGCCGAGGCACCAAGCTTTGTGCCGAACATGAGGTTGAACTGCTTAACATCCGTCCAGTTTCTGGAACCGGACATTGGGCATGCGATTTCTAGCTCTTCGATTAATTTCTTTACGTCGGCAAGGTCTTCGTTCTCCAAAGATTTACCCAATCTTTGTAAAATCGAACTGGCCTGTTCTTGATAATCGACTACACGCTGGTTAGTGGCCAAGAACTGGTCTTTATCGAACTTATCACCGAAACGTTTAGCTGCTTTGGCGACTTCTTTATCGATTTTACCTTCGATTTTAGCGACGTAGTCTTCGACCAAAACATCGGCGCGGTATCTCTTTTTCGAATCTTTATTGTCTATTAAGGGATCGTTGAACGCATCGACATGACCAGAAGCCTTCCAGATGGTAGGGTGCATGAAAATTGCAGAATCAATACCAACAATGTTATCGTTCAACTGTACCATGGCCTTCCACCAGTACTCACGAATATTTTTCTTGAGTTCGGCACCGTTTTGGGCATAATCGTAAACAGCGCTTAAACCATCGTATATTTCGCTGGATTGGAATACGTAGCCATACTCCTTTGCGTGGGATATTACCTTTTTGAAATCGTCTTCTTGTTTCGCCATTCGGCAAAAATAGAATATTAACAAATGTCAGGAAATTTATTTCAACTCAAATTCGGTAGAGGACAAGAGTTTTTGATCTTCGAATACATTGAGACGATACGTACCTTCTTCAAGAGAGCCTTGAGGTAATGTTATAAAGTCGCAAACAATTCTATCTTCGCCCGTAAATAGAAACTCTACACGCTTGCTATATACATTACCGTTAACCGTAATCGTATTGGCATTGTCTTCGATGACACGCATGTTCGGGCTTAAAAATTGAAAGTAAAGCACCTTTTGGGTATTCATTTCGGTGATGTCAGCTAGTACCGTTGCACAACCACGAAGTTTCTCGATAATCGAAGCTTTGTTCGTTTTAATTGGTTTTTGACTCCGTAAACGAAAGCCGCTGCCCTCGGTACCCTGCAGATTTAGATAGCTTTTCGATTTGAGTTCTTCGTTGAGCTTTTTTATTTTTTGCTGTTGTTCGGCCTCTGCTTGTGCCAAAGAACTACTCTTACTTTTAAGTTGTTCTACTTGCCTCTTGGCCTCTTCGTATTTATCGGTCAACAGCATATTGTTGTACCGCAAAAAATTGTTCTTTAGCTTAAGACTGTCGTTCTTCGCTTCGAGACGACGAAGTTCCGTTTTAAATTCCCTCAGCTTCTCTACTGTAAAATTCAACCGGCCCACGGAATCCAATAATTCCTGTACCCGATACTTTGAACTTTCAAGTTCGATTTCATTTACTTCATCAAGTGCCGAAAGACGATCTACGTCATTTTTCATCAATGTGAGGTCTTTGACCAGCAACTCTTTTTCTTGTTCCAGGAAAGTAATCTGTGTTCTAGACTGGGCATAGCTATAATAAAAGGCAATGAGTACACCGATTATCACCGCGACTAGCGCAGCAAGTATTATTTTGTAATTGAATTTAGTATCTTGACCGTCCATATGGGCGTTTTGGGCTTAAAGCAAGGTATATTAAGACATGAGATTTTGTTGTACAAAAAGTTAACAAATATACTAAATGATATCAATACGATCTTGATACCTCAGGTCTGTTTTGGTTGTAATGCACATTTAATCAGGGGAGAGCACCTTGTCTGCACTGTTTGTCGAAACGATTTGCCGCTCACCGATTATACATTTAACGAAGAAAACCCTGTTGACCGTATATTTTATGGGCGAATTAATATTAAAAAGGCCAGTTCTTTCCTCTTTTTCAGTGAAAATAGCATCGTTCAACACCTAATCCATCACTTGAAATATAAAAACCAAGAGCAAATCGGTGTATTTCTAGGAGATTGGTATGGCCAAAACCTTAAAGACAACGGCGCGTTGAACGAAATCATTGATTTGGTCGTTCCTGTACCGCTACATCCTAAAAAATTAAGGCGTCGCGGCTATAACCAAGTGGCAAAGTTCGCGCAACGTTTGGCATATCATATCGGTGCCGAATACGCCGACCATTTACTTGTTAAGAGCGCTAACACCAAAACCCAGACAAAAAAAGGCCGTATCGGCCGATGGCAGGGTGAAAAAGCTCTTTACACCTTATCGGACGCCGAATATCTAAAAAATAAGACAGTTCTATTGGTAGACGATGTAATTACGACAGGGGCGACTATGGAAATCTGCGCAAAAACACTCACCGAAACAGCTGGAACGATAGTTTACGTAGTCAGTATGGCCGTAGTTCCGCAATTGTGGAATTGAAAGGGATACAAAATTCCAGATCCCCAAAATCGAACAAAACTCATACTTGGGTATGTGTCTTTCGCCAGACAATACTGTTAAAAAACCCTAGATCGTTTTAAACCCCTGCTAAATTAATCGTTTCTTTGTGTCCTAGATTTTGCGTTTATGATTCGGCGTTTTGTTGCATTTCTTTTTATATTTCTTCTGGCAACCGTGCTTTGGCAATGTGCCAGAAAGGGTAGCCCAACTGGTGGCCCTAAAGATTTGACTCCACCGACTTTAGTAAAGACCGAGCCTGACAGTATGACCATCAATTTCAAGGCGAAACGCATACGCCTCTATTTTGACGAATTCATTAAACTTGAAGACGTTCAAAATCAACTCATTGTTTCGCCTCCCCTAAAATATCAGCCAGAAATAAAACCACAGGGCGGTGCCGGTAAATATGTGGAGATCAAGTTTAAGGATACCCTGCGGGAAAATACAACCTACACCCTAAATTTCGGTCAAAGTGTACAGGACAATAATGAAGGAAACCCAAGTAGTTTCTTAACATATGTATTTTCTACGGGAGATTACATCGATTCGTTAGAAATAGCCGGTGCAGTAAAAGATGCCTTTAAGAAGAAAGCCAATGACTTTATTAGTGTTATGCTATACGAAATCGATACGGCCTATACCGATTCGACCATATTTCAAAGACCTCCCAGTTATATTACCAATACGTTAGATAGTGCCGTAATCTTCAGGTTAAAAAATTTAAAAGAGGGCCAATATCGGCTGTTTGCGCTGAAAGATGAAGCTAAGAACAATATGTTCGACCAGAATGTAGACAAAATCGCTTTTTTGCAAAATACCATTACCCTACCTACCGACTCGACTTATGTACTTACACTTTTCAAAGAAGTACCGAATTATAGTGTGGCCGTACCCAGTTTCGTAGCAAAAAATCGTATTCTCTTCGGGTATTATGGCGATGCCACGGATGTTAAAATCGAACCGCTGACCGGTCTGCCAGATACCGTCAGGACTAAACTTCTGAAAGAACGCGATAAGGATACCCTAAATTTCTGGCTCACACCTTTTGAAATGGATTCTATCATTTTTACGGTCACGAACGAAAAACTAAAGGTCATAGACACCTTTACGGTAAAGAGTAGAAAAGTAGGCATCGATTCGTTACGCCTGAGCCCGAATCAAAACGGTTCGCTGAATTTCAACGATTCCTTTTATATCGGCGCAAATACTCCGCTTACCGTAATCGACTCTACGAAGTTCAGTATGATGGACCGAGACTCGTTAGCCGTCAATTACACAATTAATCTAGATACCTTAGAAAATAAGGTAGATATCGATTTTACCGTCGAGCCAGAGCAAAGCTATCAAATTGATATGCTGCCCGGTGCAATTACGGATTTCTTTGAGCAGACCAATGATACGACCGCGTACTATCTCTCGACCCAAAGCTATTCGGACCTAGGTAATTTAAGTTTAACCTTAGACGGGGCAGTCAAATACCCCGTTTTGGTTCAGTTGACCAACGAAAGTGGCGATACCGAAAGAGAAGTCTATGCCACTGAGCCGGGAGAAATAGCCTTTAGCAACATTGAACCCACGAAATATTTCATTCGAATAATTTTTGACACAAACGGCAACAAAAAATGGGATACAGGTGATTTTCTAAAAGGAATACAGCCCGAACGTATCAGTTACTACCCCGATGTTATCGAAATGAGAGCAAACTGGGAGTTTCCGTTAACGTTCACCCTTTCAGAGTAAAACTGTCGCGATCTTCTAAAAACTTTAATTTTTCTCTTGTTGCCGTGATATGATTTTTGGACAAGGAAGCATATATGATTTCTTCTTCACGGGAAAATGCGATTTGCGAGCCCAAACAATCATACACTCCCGAATTGCCCGAATACTCGTGGCCCTCTTCATCTGTACCGATTCGGTTGACCCCGATGCAATAGGCCATATTCTCGATGGCCCTTGCCTTTAATAGGGTGTCCCAAGCCGCAATGCGGGGTTTTGGCCAATTGGCCACGAAAATCAAAACATCGTAATCTTCAGCATATCTGACCCAAACCGGAAAGCGAAGATCATAACATATCATCGGGCAGATTCTAAAGTCTTTGTAATCGATAATCAATCTTTTAGCACCTGCTTTATAAGCCTTATCCTCGCCCGACAAGGTAAACGTATGCCGCTTATCGTACGTAGAAGTTTTACCGTCGGGTTCAATAAAAAAAATACGGTTCGAGTAGGTGCCATTTTCGTAAAAAACGATGCTTCCCATTAAGGCGGCTTCCATATCCTTTGCTTTCTGTTTCATCCAAGCAACTGTTTTCTGTCCTTCTTCGATATCGATGGATTGTGGTGACATTGTAAAGCCCGTAGTAAACATTTCAGGGAGAACGATCAAATCGACATCCGCGGAAATTGAATCTAGTTTTCCATCGAACATGATTCTATTCGCGCAGGGGTCTTCCCAGATTAACGGTGATTGCACCAATGCCAATTTCAATTTTTTTTCCATAGCGTATCTTTTAACGACTTTCTAGCAGGTCTATCATTTCGGGAATTCCGTTTATTTTGGCGTGATCAAGTGCCGTTTTTCCTTTCATGTCTTTTAACGTAGTATCAGCACCATGTTCGACCAACAATTTGGCTATTTCGAAACGACTAAAGGTTGCGGCATAGATTAGGCAGGTAGCACCCATCGCATTACGTTCGTTCAGACCGGCACCTTTTTTTATCAATTTTTCTGCAATATCGGTGAAACCTTTAAAACAAACACCCATTAAGGCCGTGTTGCCAGAAGCGTCTTTTGCATCGATTTTAGCACCTTGGCCGAGCAGTAAATCTGTGATTTCCAATTCATCATAGTAGGTCGCCAAAATTAACGGTGTCGAGCCTCGTTGGTCTTTGCTATCGAGCAATAGTGGATTTTCGGCCAACATCGCATTCACCCTGCTATGATTGCCATTGCGTATTTCGCTAAAAAAATTTTCGTTCATATGCCGTTCGTATTGATCCGTTATATCGAAAGTTAGTATAGACATTAAAAATTAGGACCTATTTTCAACTTTTAAAATTAATGAAAATCATCGCCCGATGTTAAACTAAATGTAGCGGTCCGCGAATTCCAATTTAAATGGCGTACCCAAAAAGTCAGATTTAGAATGTAAGTGATGAAAACTACAATTTTTGAGTAATTTCCTACGTTGTATTAATAGTTGTAATTTTACTAACCAAACTAAATCCAAATTGGAAACCTTAACTATCAATTCTATAATCACCGATTCCCCTGCACCAGTTGCGATTTTAGATACAGAAATGTGCTTTATAGCTCATTCTAACGTTTGGAGAGAAACCTTTGCCACAAGCTCAAGTTCAATTATTGGCAAATCGTACTACGATGCACTTCCCAATTCACCCGATATATTCAGAAAAATACACAAAGACTGTCTGACGGGAAAATCAAATCAAAACAGCGGCAAGAAATTTGTCTATCCGAATGGTTCCGTTCGGTGGTTGAAATGGAAAATAAACAACTGGAAAAACGAAGATGGAGAGATTGGTGGCCTTATCATCGTGCAAGAAGACATTACCGAGACCAGTCGGCGCGAAGAATTGCTGCAAAAAGCCGAAAGCGTTGCTCGGATTGGAGGTTGGGAGGTGGATATGGCCACAAATGTTGTATACTGGACGAAAGTGACTAGAGAAATTCATGAAGTATCCGAAGATTATGTACCGAACCTAGAAGAAGGCATCAATTTTTATAAGGCTGGAAAACATCGCGAAAAAATCACCCAATTGGTGAGCGATTCTATGAGCGATGGAAAGCCTTGGGATATCGAACTTATCATTATCACAGCTAAAGGCAATGAGCTGTGGATTCGTTCAAAAGGCGAAGTAGAATTGGTCGATGGAAAATGTGCTCGTATATATGGAACTTTTCAAGATATTGACGAAAAGAAAAAAACCGAGCTCAAGTTTTTCGAGGCTACGGAAAGACTTGAAATCGCCACCAAAGGCGCTAACGTAGGCATATGGGATTATGATATCGTAAACAACAAACTGGTTTGGGACGATAGTATGTATCTTCTCTACGGCATCGACAAAAAAGATTTTAAGGGCGAGTACGAAGCTTGGCAGTCGGGTCTGCACCCCGACGATAAAAAACGTGGAGACGAAGAAATAACAATGGCCATATCGGGCGAAAAAGAATTCGATACCGAGTTTCGAGTTATATGGCCCAATGGAGAAATACGAAATATACGGGCTATAGCCGTAACCCAGCGTGATTCTAACGGAAAGGCCATTAAAATGACGGGCACCAATTGGGACATTACAGAACTAAAAAGAACCCAACTTCAATTATTGCGGAGTGAAGAATCGTTCAAGGGCACTTTTCAGAATTCGGTTATCGGTATGGCATTGGTGGCTTTAGACGGCAAGTTTATAGAAGTAAATGAAAGTCTATGCACTAGTTTAGGCTATAGCCCGGAAGAGCTTTTACAATTAACATTTACCGATATAACGCACCCTGAGGACCTTCAAAAAGATTTGGCAAGTTTAGATAGAATAATTAAAGGAGAAAAGGAAAGCTATCAAATCGAAAAACGCTACTACCATAAAAAAGGGCGTGTTGTACATGTTATACTTACGGTAACGGCGGGCATGAATATTCATGGGGAACTATCTTATTTCATAGGGCAAATCATAGATATTTCACCCAGAATAGCAACTGAGAAAAAACTCACCAATTTATTAAATGTTACGGGTGAACAAAACGAAAGTCTTTTGAACTTCGCACACATTGTTTCGCATAACCTGCGATCACATTCGACAAACCTAACTATGCTTACGGGTTTTTTAGGCAAAGAGAATGAAGTTGAAGAGCAAAAAAACCTTATTCGTATGCTCGGTGGGGCCGCCGAAAGTCTCAATGAGACCATATTGCATTTGAACGAAGTAGTACAGGTCAAGGTCGGAGCCACCGAAAAAATGAAAAGAGTAAATCTATATCGCGCCGTCAAAAATGTCGAAAAAAACCTGAGCGTTTTAATTCAGGAAAAAAATGCCGAGTGTTTAGTTAAGATACCCGAAAAACTTGTAATCAAAGGTATTCCGGCCTATCTCGATAGTATTTTTCTGAATCTCATTACAAACAGTATTAAATATAGCTCACCTGATCGTCGGCCTATAATAAAAATTGAATCCCGACAGATGAGGGATAAAATCATACTAATATTTTCAGATAACGGCCTTGGAATAGATCTAAACCGACATGGCAAAAAACTATTTGGCATGTACAAGACCTTTCACCGAAATAAAGATGCCAAGGGCATAGGGCTATTTATTACAAAGAATCAAATCGAAGCCATGAATGGCAGAATCGAAGTGGCAAGTACCGTAGATGAGGGCACCACCTTTTCGCTGTACTTTGAGGCAAACCGCACTAAAAAAAATTAAATGAACAAGATTAAGAGTACCTGTATTATTGATGACGATCCGATTTTTGTTTATGGTACAAAACGAATAATGAAAGAGCTCAATTTCAGTGACAACATTATCGTTTACGAAAATGGCCAAGATGCCATCGACGGTCTTACTAAAATGACCGAAAATGGTGAAGACCTTCCACCGGTGATATTTCTTGATCTCAACATGCCTATAATGAACGGCTGGGAGTTCTTAGAAGATTTTGTAAAAATACCCAACCATAACCGAGAGAAAGTTACGGTATACATTATTAGTTCTTCGGTAGACCCTAGAGATCTTGAACGGATCAAGAACTACAAAGTGGTCAATAACTATATACTTAAGCCATTATCGCCAGAAGATTTGAACAGTGTTCTTGAAAAGGTAATCTGATTGATAAAAATATACATTTAACTTATTTAATGAAAAAATTTGAAGATATCAGTATTATCGATGATGATGCCGTAGCTGTATTCGGTCTAAAACGCAGTTTGGAATCTACTGGTATTTCACAAACTATTTCGGTTTTTGAAAATGGCCTTGATGCTTTTGAGAACTTCGAGGAGCAAATCAAAAACGGGTCAAGTGTACCCTCGCTTCTTTTTATCGATTTAAATATGCCCGTAATGGATGGTTGGGATTTTTTAGAAGAATTCACCAAAATTTATCCTGAGGAAAAAGAAATGCCCACCATATTTATAATGACTTCATCTATTGACCTAAAGGATGTGGAAAAGGCAAAAACCTACAATCTCGAAGAACATTACTTGCTCAAACCCGTTACCTCAGATATCTTAAAACACATACTTGCCTAAAGATGGGCTACTATTTTCTTTACTACGAGCGTAAAACAGTAAACTTTATCATTGTACAATACTCTAAAAGATTACTTTGTGCCTCGCAACAAACTGTGATAAACTTCTATTCTCGTTTACCTGGAGTAAAATCATCAGGTGCATTTTGAGGTAGTTCAATCGTTCCCGCATCACCGGAATCGTTATAGATAGACCACTCGCTGAATGTAAATGTTGCACTGGCCTTGATGACTTCAGCATTACGAACCGCGCGACCGTCTTCAAATTCGTGGTCGGTACCAGTTCCATCTTCTCCTATGACGCCAAATGCATCGATTACAGTTCCGAAAGGGTCGACCAATTCTAGATTATCATCGCCGTTCGAGTCGGCTGCACTATTGGTGCCTACGGCTAAATCGGGAGCAAAACCATAAACCGTCTCGAATTCCGTACCGTTTGGCGATATAACTAAAGTATTTTCGGCTGCAATTGTCAGCTCTGATAAATCGATTGTTGAACTTACTGCTGTATTTGCATTGGTGTATCGTCGTAACGCCCAACCCTTTAAACTTAGCGCTTCAAAATCGGCGTTGTAGAGTTCAACGAATCTTGCACCGGTATTGTTATCAGGGTCGGCCAATTCTGAGATAAAAACGTTGGCCGAAGTAAATTCGTCAATCAAATCTTGACACCTTTCGCTCCTGAATTCAATATCCTCTAGACTTCTTATAGCCAAACTATAGTTATCGTTTTCACGTAAAAGCACACCTGTTATTTCTCCGTTTCCTTCGGGAAGCGATTCGGACTGAAAATCTGAAAAACCACTATTACGTAAAACGAGTTCGTTATCGTTGCAGTCTGTCAATGTTCGTTCTGTTTCTTCTCGTTGTATGGCGAAGGGTTCGCCTATTTGCCCTTCTGAAATTTCTAAATTGGTCAATCGCACTAAAGTATTTGTTAAATTTTCCCGTAAACTGTCAATGGGTATTTGAGTCGCTTCAATATTTGCGTTATCATCACAGGATACGAAAATATGGTCATCGACCACGGGCGCGGGCAATCGACCTACCGATATATTTCCAAACGAAGTGAAGGTCGCCCCTAGTTTGAAAACATCTTTGCTTTTCCCTAGGTATAATCCCTTTAACTTGATTAGTATTTTGCTTCCTACCGGGTAAAATAGATGTGAATCGCGCACATCGATTTCAATGCGAAAACCCGCCGTTGGCTTTACAGGACTGTCTTGAAAATGGAGGACGCTAAAAAAGTTGCCAGCTTCATCGGAAGACGTTACATAACCCTCAATGACCAAATCGTCTTGAATTTGCATGGTCTTATCCACATATAATTTCTTCACCTCAGCGTAGGTGGTATTTGCAACCACATCAATCGTGCAGCTACTTGGTGGGGTATCGAAATTTCGGTCTTTTGACGCAACTGAATAAAAGACCAAAACTCAAAAGTGCAATCGAAATTTTTATTATAGTGGTTTTCATTTATCGTTGAATTTAGAGCTGTCAAGTTTTTAAAATCTGACAGGTCTGACTCTATTCAATTACTTCCATAGTGTAAACTTGAGATTCCCGCCTTCGCGGGAATGACAAAAATTTATTTAAAAACTATACGCTAAATTCAAAAAATAGGTCCGTCCATAGCCGTACCAATATTTCGGGGCGAAAGAAGGCGTACCGCTCAAATTATCCTGTTGTAACTGTCCGAAATTGCCATTTCTACTTTGTTCATATCCACCAGTTCTGAATACGGCATCGAATACATTGTTGATGCTGGCGAAAACGCTGATATACTTTCCCTCTTTAAGCCATGATTTTCCGCCTACCAGATTCAAGAGGTAAAAATTATCCAGTGGTTTTTGAGCCAATAACTTATTTACGTTCTCGTCTGTCGCATCAGGAAAGGAGATACCGGTTTCCGGATCCAAGTAAAAGCTTTGGGTTCTAGTAATAGTTGAAATATTAGCATAATTGTTGGCCAAATAATTTGTGGTCATACCTACCCACCAGTATTTTGGGTCCCGGTATTCGACACCTATTGCATAGGCCTGCTGCGGGCCTTGAGCTAATTTATAGTCCTTGATTTTCGCGGTGCCTAGGTCGATATTACCTTCCAGATTTATCAAATCTTCTTCGCGACCTGCGGTATCGAAATTTATGGCCACGTTAGGGTCACTGGCGTACAGGTACTTTCCGACAGCTGCAACGGCCGTTAGTTTTACTGCGGATGAAAGCTGGTACTCCAAGCCCAACTCCGTACCCATATGAAGCTTGTCAAGATCGGTCAGCACTTCTTGAACGAAATCGGATCCGACCCCTGTATCGACGAAAAAGAAATTGATATCTGTGGTATTCTGGAAGCGGGTGTAAAATCCACTTAATCTTCCGGTCAATTTTGGCAGACGGATGAAATAATTCAAATCGACGGTCGATACCAATTCATTTTGAATATTAGCCACTACCTGGTTATTTTCCCTAGGATTAATAAAAACATTCTGTAAAACAGGAGGTCGGGTCAGGTAAGCCGCCTGAGCTGTTAGCCAATGTCTTCCGGTAATCTTATAGGTAAACCCAGTTTTGACCCCATAGTTTGAAAAGTTTACTTCGTCACTTTTCCCTACCGAATTATCCAGAAATCGTTCGTTTTGAAACTGACCGTCACGTTGGTATGTTGTACCTGAATAGTTCGCTGATAGAAAGGCACTCCAATTGTCGTATTCATAACGAAACTGCGCAAAAGCATCATGTCGCGAAGCCGTCAGCTGATATCGATAATTGAAAATATCGTCTTTGCCTTTTTGCGGTTTTACATTGATAGCGTTCAACGTATCTGAAAACGGGTCGATATCTAAATGGAAGTCCGCTCCCAACAAATCATCTATTTGAGCATAATTATCTGAAGTCAGTTTTTTGAAGGTCGCTCCGAAATCTATTTTCAATCGGTCTTTTAGTTCCCAATTACCTATGGTGTTCAAAGTCATTTGCGAATCATCGGCAATATCATCATATAAAATATAAGCAGCTTTACCACTGTTGTTGGCGGTGTAAATCTGTTGCCAATCGATTTGAGGATCGGCCAGAAAACCTTCTTTTGCCAAATTGGCGCTAGTGAAATTAGCTCCCAGTGGACTATTTATATAAAAATTCGGAAGATATCGATAATACGTCGGATCAGGGTTCGGTGCATTATAGTAGCCCAAACGGCTTCTGGCATTGGTGCCGAATTGATAGGCAAAACCAGTATTTAGATGGAACTTTTCGGATGTATAAAAATGGTTGAGCATAAGAATCGGTTCTGCAATTTTTCGCTCACGAGAATTCCTTATCTTATCTTCTTGCTCGCCCCAATAAGGGTTATATTGCTTGCCGGCCAATTCAAACACTTCTTCGGTAATTGCGGAAGAACGGCCCCGGCGATTTGAAGCTAACATACCAGTAAAGTTCAGACTGTTCTTCTTATCGAGATGATACTCGATTGCACCGAAAAGCGAAAAAGCATCGTACAACGTACCATCGATATAACCTTGCTTCGCCCATCTCCGCGATGCCGAAACACTATAGGCCAAACCATTTTTCCGAAGACCTGAATTGTAGGTCGCCATAAGTCGACCGGCATAAGTACGATTTGAAGCAGATGCCGATAATCGAGTTCCTGGCCGTAGGCCAGATGGTCTTGTATCGATGTTGGTGTTACCTAAAATTCCACCGAATGTAAAGTCGGAGGCGGCGAGGCCATTCGTAAACTGTTGGTTTCTTGTAACATCGTTTAAACCGCCCCAATTATTCCATTGCGGTCTACCGTCGAAGAATTTGTTCATGGCAATACCGTTCAATAAGACTTTTCCGTTCTGTGAATCATATCCGCGAACGCGGAAAAAAGCCTGACCGAAATCGAATGCGGCACGA
>ENA-ORXM01003150-ORXM01003150.1-marine-metagenome-genome-assembly--contig:-NODE-3150-length-17038-cov-3.394906_pt1 | contig 17038 bp, 14 predicted proteins | sample MGYA00237867_ERZ511480 | MGnify/ENA primary metagenome ERZ511480 (study PRJEB26309, sample SAMN06266103) | marine metagenome | isolation source: Algal blade | place: United Kingdom:Sidmouth, United...
AGATCGGCTGGCGGCCCGTGACGGCGCGCAGCAGGGACGTCTTGCCCACCCCGTTGCGGCCCAGCAGCGTGGTGACTTCGCCCTTGGCGGCGGTCAGCGAAACGGCGCGCAGGGCTTGGGCCGCGCCGTAGTGGAGATCGACGTTGGAGACGGTCAGCATGATCCAATATCTCGCTTGACATTTAGCGTCACAGTGATAAATTTAGTGGTGTTAGAAAGAAAATAGTGGATAAAAATGATGCCTAAACTCACAAAACGCCATGATGACCAAGTTCGGAATGCCGTGGAAGAAATGTGCACGAAGGGATACTCGAAACTTTCGAAGGATCTTTTACGGCTTTGGTATGCACAGGATCGAATGAGCAAAACTATATGGCGGGACATGTGCGATAAATTGCCAGAAGATTGGTCAGCAGATGACGTCGCGGTTTTTGAGTGGGGGGATAACATAATACTCCTTTCTAATGACTGCGTCACTCCTATGGCTGACTGCGTATAACACCGACGGAATGGGGATAGTTCTATGAAAACGAGAAGTGCCTTAGCGAGAACTTTACGGAAGAAAAGATTCGCGAGTTTGGAAAAAAGAGAGGTTCGAATGAAATTCGGCTGGGGCAGGGTCACACACAAACGTTGTGATTCGTTAAGAAGACAGTTTGAGCGGTCTTCAAGAATGTCACTGATTGTTCGTGGTGATGCATACCAAATCTTCTTCTTCGCGGCATGAATTTCAACGCCCAAGATACACCTCCACAACCTGCTCGTTTGCGCTGACCGCATCCAACGGCCCTTCGGCCAGCACGGCCCCCTGGTGCAGACACGTGACCTTGCAATCGAGCTGGCGCACGAATTCCATGTCATGCTCGACCACCAAGACGGCATGATCTCCGGCGAGGTCACGCAGGAGGGTGGCGGTGCGTTCGGTTTCCTCGTCGGTCATGCCCGCCGCCGGTTCATCGACCAGCAAGAGCTTGGGGTCTTGCGCCAGCAGCATTCCGATTTCGAGCCATTGCTTCTGGCCGTGGCTGAGATCGGCGGCGAGGTCGAGGCGGCGGTCTTCCAGCCGGATGAGGGCCAACAATTCGGCGACCCGCTCCGTGTGGTCCGTCTTCGAGAACAGGGTGGCGAAGACGCTGCGGTCGTCGCGCAGGGACAGAAGCAGGTTGTCCTCGACCGTATGGGTCTCGAACACGGTCGGCTTCTGGAACTTGCGCCCGATGCCGAGCCGCGCGGACCCCGCTTCGTCGATCTTGGTCATGTCATGGCCGTCGAAGGTGACGGTGCCGCCATCGGGGCGGGTCTTGCCGGTGACGATATCCATCATCGTGGTCTTGCCTGCCCCGTTCGGGCCGATGATCGCCCGCAACTCGCCGGGATCGACGGTGAAGGTCAGGCCGTTGATCGCCTTGAAGCCGTCGAAGGTGCGGGTGATGCCGTCGAGGAAGAGGAGCGTCACGGGTTTCGCTCCTGCGTCGGTCTTTTGCGCTGCCCCGGATGCGGTGCGTCACGCAGTATTGCTCCGCTGGTCCGGGACCTCTCTCCGCTCGTATAGACCCCGGACCAGCACCGCATCACTGCGTGCTGCGGAGCATCCGGGGAGGCGCTCGTTGACAGTACCGGATACGAGGTCACGCCTTCAGCCTCCGCTCGGCGGGGTCCATGCCGCGTGTCTCCCACATGCCATCCACCATGCTGTCCCAGACGCCAAGGATTCCGCGCGGCATGAAGATCGTCACGAAGACGAACATGCCGCCCAGCACGAACAGCCATGCTTCGGGGTAGAGGCCGGTCAGGATGGTCTTCGCCGCCGCGACGACCACTGCGCCGATGGCCGCGCCGACCAGCGTGCCGCGCCCGCCGATGGCGACCCAGATCACCACCTCGATCGAGTTGGCGGGGGAGAATTCGCCCGGATTGATGATTCCCACCTGCGGCGTGTAGAGCGCCCCGGCCAGTCCCGCGAGCATGGCCGAGAGGACGAAGACGAACAGCTTGTAGCCTTCGACCCGGTAGCCGAGAAAGCGCATCCGGCTCTCCGCATCGCGCACGCCGACGATCACCTTGCCTGCCTTCGAGATCACCACCATGCGGCAGATCAGAAACCCGCCTGCAACCGCCAGCGCCGAGAGAACGAACAACCCGATCCGCGTGTCCTGCGATTGCAGGTCGTAGCCCAGCACGTCCTTGAAATCGGTCAGGCCGTTATTGCCGCCGAACCCCATCTCGTTGCGGAAGAAGGCCAGCATCAGGGCATAGGTCATCGCCTGGGTGATGATCGAGAGATACACCCCCGTCACGCGGCTGCGAAAGGCGAACCAGCCGAAGACGAAGGCCAGCAGTCCCGGCGCGAACAGCGCCATGACGATCGCGAAGGGGAAACTGTCGAAGCCCCACCAGAACCACGGCAATTCCTGCCAGTTCAGGAAGACCATGAAATCGGGCAATTCCGGGTTGGCATAGACCCCCCGGTCCCCGATCTCGCGCATCAGGTGCATCCCCATGGCATAGCCGCCGAGCGCGAAGAACGCGCCGTGCCCGAGGCTGAGGATGCCGCAATAGCCCCAGAGCAGATCGAGGGCGATGGCGAGCAGGGCGTAGCACAGGTACTTGCCGATCAGCGGCACGGCATAATCGGGCAGCGCGCCGGTGGCGTTGAGCCATGGGACGCCGATGGCGACGGCGGCAAGGACGAGGAGGAAGGTCCAGCCACGGGTATTGAGCAGGCGCTTCCGGTCAAGCGCCGCAGCATGACCGCTTCGCGGCGCGGGAACGGCGCGGTCGCCCTTGAGCGCGCTCATGCCTCCACCGCACGGCCCTTGAGGGCGAACAACCCGCGCGGGCGCTTCTGGATGAAGAGGATGATGAAGATCAGCACCAGCACTTTTGCCAGCACCGCCCCGCTGAAGGGTTCGAGGAACTTGTTCGCGATGCCCAGCGTGAACGCGCCGGCCAGCGCGCCCCAGAGATTTCCCGCTCCGCCGAAGACGACGACCATGAAGCTGTCCACGATGTAGCTCTGGCCAAGGTTCGGGGAGACGTTGTCGATCTGGCTGAGCGCCACGCCCGCCAGCCCCGCGATCCCGGCCCCGAGGCCAAAGGTCATCGCATCGACCCAGCCGGTGCGGATGCCCATATCGGCGGCCATGGCCCGGTTCTGGGTGACGGCGCGCATCTGCAGGCCGAGCATCGTGCGCTTCATCACGAAGAGCAGGAAGGCGAAGATCGCCAGTGCGAAGAGGATGATCCAGAGGCGGTTCCAGGTGATCGTCAGCCCGCCCAGCTCGAACGCGCCCGACATGAACGACGGGTTGCCGACCTCGCGGTTGTTCGGGCCGAAGATCGAGCGCACCGCCTGTTGCAGGATGAGGCTGACCCCCCAGGTGGCCAGCAGCGTCTCCAGCGGGCGACCGTAGAGGAAGCGCACGACTCCCCTCTCGATGCAGATGCCGACGAAACCGGCCACCAGAAAGGCCAGCGGGGCGGCGATGAACAGCGACATATCGAACAGATAAGGCGCGGAGGTGCGGATGAATTCCTGCACGACGAAAGTGGTATAGGCCCCGATCATCACCAGTTCGCCATGGGCCATGTTGATGACGCCCATCACGCCGAAGGTGATCGCCAGCCCGATGGCCGCGAGCAGCAGGACCGAGCCGAGGGACAGGCCTTGCCAGATATTCTGGCCATAGCCCCAGAGGCGCAGGGACCGGTCGATGCCTTCGATCCCGCTCTGTGCCGCCGCCGACAGCATGGGGTCATCCGAGCCGAAGCCCGACAGGATCGTCCGGGCATCGGCGTCGCCGCGCTCGACCATGCGGGCGATGGCCACCCGGCTCGCATCCGGTGACGCATCTGCATCCTGCAAGATAATCGCCGCGCGCGCATCGCGCATTTCGGCGGCGACCCCCTCATCGGTCTCTGCGGCGATGGCCGCGTCGAGGGCAGGCAGGGTCTCGGGATCTCGGGTCTTGAAGAGTTGTTCGGCGGCGATGAGACGGGTGCCTGCATCGGGCGCGCGCAGGGTCAGGCCGCTCAAGGCCCCGTCGATCAGGTTGCGCAGGCCGTTATTGACCTTCACTTTCTTCGCCTCGCGGCTCTTGACGGTCTCCAGTTCTTCGCCGCTGAGAGGATCGCGCAGGATCAGGCTGCGCTTCGGGGCCTTCTCGCCCGTCACCACCACGAGATCGGATTTGCGCCAGTATATCCGCCCCTCGCGCAGGGCCGTCAGGACGGGGGCCGCCGCCGGATCGCCGCTCGCGGCCAGTGCCTCGATCACGCTCTCGACCTGCGGGAACTTCGCCTCGGCCAGCTTCGCGATTTCGGCGCGCAGGGCGGCCTCGTCGGCCAGAGCGGGCGGGATGAGGGCCAGGTTCAGGATCGCGAGCAGGACGCGGATCGTTCGGAGCATTCAGTGGCCTCGCAGCGCATTTCTCACGCGCGGAGGGCATCGGTCGACGCCCTCCGCAGATTTCCTCGGGACGAGACGCATCTACATGGCGCTGCCGCATTTCCCGGTTTCGGTATTGAAGTTGCCGCAGTTCATCGGCACCCGCCAATCGGAGATCAGGGGTGCGGAGTCCGGCAGGAAATCGGACCACGCATCGCCCGGCACCAGACCGGCGGTCTCGAAGACCGTCTCGAACTGGCCGTCGTCCTGAATCTCGCCGATCAGGACAGGCTTGGTGATGTGGTGGTTCGGCATCATGGCCGAATAGCCGCCGGTCAGGTTCGGGACCGCCACGCCGACCATGGCGTCGATGACGGCATCGGCGTCGGTCGTGCCCGCCGCCTCGACCGCCTTGATCCACATGTTGAAGCCGATGTAATGGGCTTCCATCGGATCGTTCGTCACGCGGTTCTCGTCACCGGTATAGGCGTGCCATGCCTCGATGAAGTCGTCGTTGGCTTCGGTATCGGCGGACATGAAGTAATTCCATGCAGCCAGATGCCCGACCAGAGGGCCGGTATCGAGACCGGCGAGTTCCTCCTCGCCGACCGAGAAGGCCACGACGGGAATATCGGTGGCTTCGATGCCCTGGTTCGCCAGTTCCTTGTAGAACGGCACGTTGGCATCGCCATTGATCGTGCTGACCACGGCGGTCTTCTTGCCCTCGGAGCCGAAGGCCTTGATATCGCCGACGATGGTCTGCCAGTCGGAATGGCCGAAGGGCGTGTAGTTGATCATGATGTCGTCCGCCGCGACGCCGGAATCCATCAGATACTGCTCCAGAATCTTGTTGGTCGTGCGCGGATAGACGTAATCGGTGCCCGCCAGAACCCAGCGTTCCACGCCCTGACCGGCGAGATAATCGACGGCGGGGATCGCCTGCTGGTTCGGGGCGGCACCGGTGTAGAACACGTTGCGCTGGCTTTCCTCGCCCTCGTACTGGACGGGATAGAAGAGGATCGAGTTCAACTCCTCAAAGACCGGCAGCACCGACTTGCGGCTCACGGACGTCCAGCATCCGAAGGTGGCGGCGACGCCATTGCCTTCGATCAGCTCGCGCGCCTTTTCGGCGAAGAGCGGCCAGTCGGAGGCCGGATCGACGACGACCGCTTCCAGTTTCTTGCCCAGGAGACCACCCTTCTCGTTCTGCTGCTCGATGAGCATCAGCATCGCATCCTTCAGGGTCGTTTCCGAGATCGCCATCGTGCCGGAGAGGGAATGCAGCACCCCGACCTTGATCGTGTCTTCCTGAGCCATCGACTGGGATGCCGTCACGGAGATCGCTGCCGCGCCGACGAGACCCAGAAGCTGCGAATGAAGTCGTTTCATCATGTCCACCCCTTTGCTGAAACGCAGTTTGTTGCGTTGCACAAAGTGTAGGCGTGGAAAAAAATGTTTTTCAAACAGTTTTTTAAGAGAAATTTTGTCAATGGAATCAACTCAAGGCTATTTTAACGTGCAAATAAATTATGCAGAAAATATCTATGTGCTAAAATTTAAGCATGTCGATTCGTCATACGACGCTTGCGATTCGAGGTGCGGGGTTTGCCGTCGCGAAGACCAGTGGATGAGCGAACGGGCGGCGGGGAGAGTCAGGACGGCTCCCGGACCCAGTTCGCTCGATATGTTTTCGGGGAAATCCTGTGCAGCCCGACCTCCGAACCGGATAGGAGGGCGAACCGGATAGGAGGGGCCGTTCGCCTCGACCACTCCCACGGGATACGGAGGATGTCGGGGTTTCGATTCGGATCGATCCCGTCGACAGGCAGGCAAGATCGATTGCTCGCACCGGGCTGCGGCGTGGAGCCGTCGATACCGTGGAGTGTCTGGCTGGGGAACCTGGATTCGAACCAGGACCGACGGTGTCAGAGACCGCTGTTCTACCGTTAAACTATTCCCCACCGGAACCGTTGTCGTTCAAACGGTTACGATGTGCGACCGTCGGGAACGGGTCTGTTTCCGCGAACGCCCGCGACACCTAGCGAATAGGGGCGCGGGGTTCAAGGAGTTTCTTGCGCCCTGCCCTGCCGGTCAGATTCCCGTGCTGGAATAGAAGAGCTGATGCGAGAGGATTTCGAGACCGCCGAGGCGCGCACGGCCCGGAACGATCTTGGGCAGCGCATAGAGATACTCGGTGCCCGCCGTCGCGCGGAAGCAGTTGCTGACGTTGGAATAGCCCAGGGACGGCGTCGCGATCCAGCTTTCGACCCAGATCCAGCCGTCGGTATCGTCGATGACGCGGGCCGAGGGGTCTGCAAGATCGATCCCGACGCCGTCGAAGGATACGCCTTGCGCATAGATCGTATAGGGCGTGATCCTGCCGCCCGTGGTGAGAACCTTGACGTACACCCCCATCGTCATGACGGGGAAGAGCGGCACGTTGGGATAGGTGGTGGTGAGGTGGAAGGCCTCGCCGCCGATGGTTTCCGCCGAGGCGGTGCCGCTTCCGGGGATAACCCTGGTAACGTGCCATGCCGGGCCGAAACGCTTGTTGGTGGCCCCCCTGATCTTCCAGAGCAGGTCGTCGATGGCCGGGTCGAGGGATGCCGCCGATCCGCCATGGGTGGCGTTGTCGTGGATGAACTGTCCCCCGTCGGCGAAGGTCGCGCCGTTATAGGGCAGGAGGTAGCTGGGCTTGGCAAACCCCGTGGAGGTCAGGGGATTGCCCGCCGTCCAGCCGCACATGCGTCCGCCATCGGGCAGGGCATTGGGGAAGGAGCCGATGCCGGGGGCGATGCGGGCGGCGTGGAGGGTGACGTCGCCGCTGTGGTGATCGACGGTGATCGCATCGGTGAAGGTGCTGCCGTCGCCGCTGACCTTGATGTGGAGATCGTCGTCGCCGGTGAGGCCGATCTGGGCGCGGGTTGCGTAGTCCGTCTGGAGGGTCAGCGAGGTATCGGCGGCGGGGGTGGCCTTGTTGAGCGTGAGGCGCATGTCGCCGGTGCCGGGGGTCACGTCGTCATGGGAGAAGAGAGCCGCGTCGGATTTCACGGCGAGCCGGTTCATGGTGTCGGCGGTGGTGTTGATGCCGAGGCGATCACCGGGGGTGGATTGCCAGCCGGTGTCAGTATGGACGATCATCTGCGCCTCGTCGATCAGCCAGAGCCGCCAGCCGGGGCGGGGGGTGAGAAAGAGCCAGCCGCCGGTCGCGTCTTCCCAAGCGGCGATGTCGCCGTCATGGCCATGCCACGTGTCGGTGGCGGCGGAGGCGACGAGGTAGCGGTCGCCATCCGCCGGTGTCGCGGGGGGCGTGGCGAGGTCGCGGTCGAGGACGGCGAGCTGGGTGGCGGCGTCGAGACGGGCGAGGGCTTCGTTGACGGTGACGTGTTTCTGGGCCTGCGCGGAGACGAGGGGGGTGAGGGAGAGGTTGGGTGTGGTCATGGGCACTTCCGGAATGTTCGTTATTCGTTCTTGTCGTATAGCATGATGACCCCCAGCGTACGGACGGGAAATTTCGTGCTCCGACCGGGTTCGCTATAGGAAAGCTCGAAAGGGGAGACGACGATGGCACAGACGGGAATTCCGTATCTCTTCATGCGCGGGGGCACCTCGCGGGGGCCGTATTTCGAGCGGAGCGATCTGCCCGAGGACGAGGCGACCCTGTCCGAGGTGCTGATCCATGCGGTAGGCGCAGGGCATCGCTACACTATCGACGGGATCGGCGGCGGGACGGCGATAACGACGAAGGTGGCGATGCTGTCGCGATCCGACGACGACTGGGCCGATGTGGACTATTTCTTCGCGCAGGTGGCCGTGGAGGAGCGGGCGGTGGATTATCGGCCGACCTGCGGAAATATCCTTGCGGGCGTAGGCCCTGCGGCGCTGGAGATGGGGCTGGTGGCGGTGAGCGGGGCCGAGACGCGGGTACGCATCCGGGCAGTGAATACCGGCGCGCGGATCGAAAGCGTGGTGCAGACACCGGGGGGCGTGCCGCTCTACGAGGGCGCGGCGGAGATCGCGGGGGTGCCGGGGAGCGCGGCACCGGTGACGCTGAAGTTTTCGGAAGTGGCCGGGTCGGTGACGGGGACGATGCTGCCGACGCGGGCCGCGCGGGAGGTGATCGACGGGATCGAGGTGACGTGCCTCGACGTGGCGATGCCGGTGGTGCTGGCGCGGGCAGCGGATTTCGGGCTGACGGGATACGAGGACGCCGCCGATCTGGATGCGAACCGGGAGTTCTATGGACGGATGGAGTCGATCCGGCGGATCGCGGGCGAGCGGATGGGGATGGGCGACGTGTCCGGCTCGGTGACGCCGAAATTCGCGGTGCTCGCGCCGCCGCGCGCAGGGGGAGCCGTGACGGCGCGGTACTTCATGCCGCGCGCCTGTCATCCGGGCATGGCGGTCACGGGCGCACAGTGTATCGCGACGGCCTGCGTGATGCCGGGAACGGTGGCCGACGGGATCGCACTGGCTCCGGCGGGGTCGCCCGCGACGCTGACGGTGGAGCATCCGACGGGGGGGATCGACGTGCTGCTGGAGTATGAGGCGGGGGCGGATTTCGCGGTGAAGACCGCCGGGCTGGTGCGGACGGCGCGGCTGCTGGCGCGGGGGGAGGTATTCGTGCCGGGAGCGGTGTGGGGGGGAAAGGGTCGATGATCGGCGTTACGGGCGGTCGCTCGGCTTTCCCATGTCGATGGCGCATCGACGGCCACGGTCGGTCAGCCCAGGGATCGCTGGATGACGTTCGATATCGAGAAGGATCGTGCGGTGCAGGGGACGGCAAGAGAATGCAGCGCGCGGTGTTGACTTTTCGGGTTTCGGCGGGTCAGATGTTGCCATCTTGTTCACACGGAGCGACGCGCGTTGAGAGATTGGGACTGGACCGGCATGGTGGAGGCGAACCGGCGGCGGCTGATCGGGCTGTTGGCGGGGTTGCTGATGCTGATGCCGGAAGGGTCCGGGTCGATCCGGCGGGCGGTGTGGCGGGAGATACTCAATCGGCTGATGCCGCTGGAGGCGGCGTTGCGACGGTTGATCGTCGTGGCGGCCCTCGATCTGAGCGTGACGGTCGGGCCTGCACGGTCCGGCTCGAAGGCCGGGTCCGGTGCGAAGGGGGCGGGCGAGCGTTCGGCTCTCTTCGGGCTGATCGATGCGCTGCGGCGGGTCGGGATGCCCAAGCGGGGACGCGGGCCGAAGCGGGAGCCGAATATCTGGTCCCTCGACGAACCGGGGCCACCGCCGAGGCGGGCCGTGCCGATGGAGGACGATCTGCTGGATGCAGCGGCGCTGCGGCGTCGGCTTGCGGCGGCGCAGGCGGCGCTGGACGATCTGCCGAAACACGCCCTGCGCCTCGCCCGCTGGATGGCGCGGAACGAGCGGGACCGGCAGAGCGGAAAACGGCGGCGGCTCTACCCGATCCGCTCGGGCAGGCCACCGGGACACCGGACGCGCGGCAAGCGGGACGAAGACGAATTGCTGGCGACGTGCCACGATCTCGCATTGCGGGCGCGGGCCATGGTCGAAAACGAGCGGTATGGGTGAGGGGGGAGGTGTGGGCAAATCATCCGTATACGGAAAACATGGCTCGGCATCGCCATTCCGATCCTGAGCCTTTTCGCGTGACTGCGCGGTCCTTCCGGTCGGAACTACCCGCGCAGCATCCGGGCGACTTCGACGGCGTAATAGGTGAGGATGCCGTCGCATCCGGCGCGGCGGAAGGCCATCAGGCTTTCGAGGATGGCTTTCTCGCGATCGATCCAGCCATTCGCCGCCGCCGCCTCGATCATCGCGTATTCGCCGCTGACCTGATAGGCATAGGTCGGCACACGGAAGGTCTGCTTCACGCGCTGGCAGATATCGAGATAGGCCATCCCCGGCTTGACCATGACCATATCGGCCCCCTCGGCCAGATCGAGAGCCACTTCGCGCAGGGCCTCGTCGGTATTGCCGGCATCCATCTGGTAGGTCTTCTTGTCGCCCTTCAGGGTCGAATCCGCACCCACCGCTTCGCGGAACGGGCCGTAGAAGGAGGAGGCATATTTCGCCGCATAGGAAAGGAGCAGCACATCCCGATGGCCCGCCGCCTCGAGCGCATCGCGCATCGCGCCGATCCGCCCGTCCATCATGTCGGACGGGCCGATGACGTCGGCCCCGGCATCGGCCTGGACGAGGGCCTGCCGGACCAGTGCCTCGACGCTCTCGTCATTGACGATGATGCCGTCGCGGACGATGCCGTCATGTCCCGTGGCGCTGTAGGGATCGAGGGCGACATCCTCCATCACCCCCATCTCGGGCACCGCCGCCTTGATGGCGCGGGTGGCGCGGCAGACGAGATTGTTCGGGTTCCACGCCTCCGCGCAATCCTCCGTGCGCAACGAGCGGTCGATATTGGGGAACAGTGCGATGCAGGGGATGCCCAGAGCGGCGGCTTCGCGGGCGCGCTCGACCGCGATGTCGATGCTGACCCTGTCGACGCCGGGCATCGAGCCGATCGGCTCGACCCGGCCCTCGCCCTCGACCACGAAGATCGGCCAGATGAAATCGGCGGCATGGAGGGTGGTCTCGCGCACCAGGGCGCGCGACCATGGCGCCTGTCGCGTGCGCCGCATCCGCGTGCGCGGAAATTCCTGCGATCCGAAATTCATGCGTCGTCCCCCGTTTTCAGACCTATCCACCGTAAGTCCTTAAATTTGTCAATATCGGCTCCTGCGCACTCTTACGCGGCATTAAGGATCGCCGGTTAGTTTTCGCCCATGCGCTGCACTGCCTTTCGCATTCTTCTTGCAAGGCGCGATACGAGTCCGGGGAAATCACCATGCGAAGAACGCTTGCCATCGCTATCCTGATGCTGCCGTCCGCCTGTGCGAGTCACGGCGACCTCGCCCCGATGGCCCCTCGGCATACCATCGTCGGTGCGATGAATGCGCCCGCCGTGCTCGATGCCCGCTCGACGCCCCGTGTCAAGGCTCCGACCCTGCGCGACATGCTCAAGGAGGCAGCGCACGGGGCCGCGAAGAGTTCCGAAAGCTGGCGGGCCAAGGTCGATTACGAGGCCCGGATCGACAGCCCGGAGATGGTGGCCCATGCCAGCCGCAATGGCGATATCGAGCGCCCGGCCTATGCCACCTTGCAGCGCAGCTTCGGCAGCGGCGAGTTCCGGCCCTATCTGGGCGTGGGCATCGGCCAGACATCCTCGCGCTTCGATGCGGTTCAGCCGGGCGAGGGCTATACGGTGTCGGGCGTGGTCGGCGGCGATCTGCGATTTACGGACGAGGTCGGCGGCTATGTCCAATACGACTACGCCATCGCCGACGAGAACCCCGCTTTGGCGAACAATCGCGAGTCCCACGGGCTGCGGCTGGGCCTCAGTATCTCATTGAACTAAAGCGGTTATCTCGGCCTCGTCGCCGAGATAACGCGCACCCAGCCGGGCCGTTCCGTGCGCGAAATGCGGTGCCAGCGCCTGCGGCTCGGTGGATTCCATATGGCTGCCGATCCAGGCCAGCAGGGCCATGCGGCGCAGCATGACGAAGGTGTCGAGCATCGCCAGATCGCTCTCGCCGAGCGCCCCCGCTTCGCGATAGCCCGCGACCCATGCGGCCCGCAGAGCGGGGATTTGCGGGTCATCCTCCATGAAGCTGATGGCGGCGGCGAAATCGTAGCCGAACCAGCCGAAGCCGCAATCGTCGAAATCGATCAGGTGAAGCGTATCGCCGTCCACCAGCACATTGGCCAGCCGAAGGTCGGCATGGATCAGGCCATAGCGGTCCGCGCCCTTGCCATAGGCGGCCAATCGCCGGGTGATCGTCCGTTCGACCCGCTCCAGCAGCGCGCGGATATCGGGCGTGACCCCCGGCGCGGCGCGCCAGTCACCCCATGTGGCCGCCCGCCCGAAGACGGCGGCCTCGTCCCATGCGAAACGCTCGAACCAGCCGGGTCGCGTCCAGCCCTTCGCATGGCGATGCAGGCGCGCGGTCTGTTCGCCGAGCCGCCGGAACATCGGGGCCATCGGCTCGCCGGGGGCGACATGCCGCCCGTCGAGATGCCCGAAGAGGACGAGATGGCGCGGGGTATCGAGATGCGCCTCCCGAACCGCAAGTCCATCCCGCCCCGGCAGGGCCGAGACGGTGCTCAGGCCGGTCTGCTCGCGGACAGCATCGAGCCATGCCAGTTCGGACTCGATGCCGGTGCGGGTATGGTATCCGGGGCGGTGGACCCGCAGGATGCGTCGCCAGCCCGGAGCCTCCAGCCGATAGGTCAGATTTTCGGATATGTTGATGAGGCTCGCCGTCGCGCCGGACGGTATGGCCCACCCTTTCCGCGCCGCGCGCAGGATGTCTTCGGCGTCGATCATACCCGTTTCAGGGCCGCCATCCAGAGACCGCCGCCGACGAGCAGCGTGCCGCTGATGCGTTCGACGACCCTCACGCGGCCCTTGGTCAGCAAGCGCCCTGCCCGCCCGGCCAGCAGCGCGTATCCCATGTCGCAGGCCGTGGCGATGACCATGAAGGTGCCGCCCAGAACGAGGGTCTGCCAGAAGGCGCTGACTGCCGGGTCGACGAAGTTCGGCACGATGGCCCCGAGGAGCAGGAGTACTTTCGGGTTCGACCAGATGACCAGAACGCCCTGCCAGAAATATCCGCCCTTGGGCGGGGCGACCTCACCCGATCCGATCTCGCCGTCCGAGCGCCAGAGCCTGACGCCGAGCCAGACGAGATACGCCGCGCCGAGCATCTTCACGATGAGAAACCAGTCGGCCATGAGCGCCACGACCGTCTCCAGCCCCGCCGCGACGATGAGGACCATGGGGGCCAGCCCTGCCTGCGTTCCGGCAATGTTGAGCAGCCCCGCCCGCGTTCCCGCGCGCAGGGAGTTGGCGACGATGACCGTCACGGTCGGGCCGGGGACCACGGCGATGAGAAAGCTGGTCAGGGCAAAGGCCAGCAGAACGGTCAGGGTCATGGCGAATCTCGTGATTGAGGCGGAACGCTGTTACCGCCTGTCATGGCGGGAAAGCAAGCGGTGCCCGCGCCCCTCACCCTTCCGCGAGAAAGTCGCGCAGGGCGGCATGGAATTTTGCCGGGGCCTCCAGATGCACCGCATGGGCGCAGCCCTCGACCAGGGCGAGCCGCGTGTCGGGTAGGCCTGCCAGCAGCGCGTCGATCTGTGCGCGGGGGTAGGAGCGGTCACGGTCGCCCCAGATGATGAGCGTGGGGGCGGTGATACGGGGGAGGTTCGCGCGCCCGTCCCATGTCTCCCATGCGCGCAGGGCGGCGAGGGCGGCCTGTTCGGTGGCCAGCCGTCCGACCTCGATGCAGGTCTGGAAGCCGGGGGCGGCCTCGCCCTCCACGAACCATGTTGCGGCCACGCGGCGCAGGGTGGCGTCCAATCCGTCCCTCTTGATACGGGCGCGGGATTGGTCGAGGGTCTCGAACCTGCCGGGCAGCAGACCGACGGGGCCGGTGCCATAGAGGACGAGCCGCTTGACGCGCGCTGGCTGTTGCGCGACCATCTCCTGCACGACCATACCGCCCATGGAATGACCGAGCAGGGCAATGCGGTCGATCCCTTCGGCATCCAGCGCCTGCCAGACCAGTTCGGCATTGCCTGCGATGGTGTCGGGAGCCGTTATCTCGGCGCTTTCTCCGAAACCGGCCAGCGCGGGGGCGATGACTTCGTACCTGTCGGACAGCGCGTCCATCTCCCCGCGCCAATGCCCTGCCCCGCCGAAATAGCCATGGACCAGCACGAGAGGAGAGCCGCTGCCCTGCCGCGCGACGGCGAGATGCTGCATCAGAAACAGGCTTCCAGCAGCGCGCGGGTGTTCGCCCCGGTCATCTCGACGGGATTGCCGCCGGTGCTGGGGTCGGCCAATGCGCCTGCGATCAGGCGGTCCATGTCCGGGTCGGTGACGCCGAGGGCGGTGAGGCTGGCAGGGATGCCCAGCATGGCATTCAGGTCGCCGATATGAGCGTAGAACCCCTCGTATCCGCCCGCGATCCCGAGATAGGCCGCCGCCGCATCGAGCCGGTCGCGTATCGCTGCCTCGTTGAAGCGCAGGACGGGCTGCATGACCACCGCGTTCGTCGTGCCGTGGTGGGTATGGTGCATCGCGCCGATGGGGTGGCTGAGGGCGTGGATGGCGCCGAGACCTTTCTGGAAGGCCGTCGCGCCCATCGCCGCCGCGCTCATCATATGCGCGCGGGCATCGAGATTGCCGCCATCCCCGTAGGCCACCGGCAGGTTCTCCTTCACCAGCCGCATTCCCTCCAGCGCGATGCCCTGCGACATGGGATGGTAGTGGGGCGAGCAATAGGCTTCGAGGCAATGGGCGAAGGCATCCATGCCCGTGCCGGCGGTGATCGCGGCAGGCATCGAGACGGTCAGTTCCGGGTCGCAAAGGACCGTGACGGGCAGCATCTTCGGGTGGAAGACGATCTTCTTCGCCTCGGTCTCGGAATTCGTGATGACGCTCGCACGACCCACTTCCGAGCCGGTTCCGGCGGTGGTCGGCACGGCGATGACCGGATGAATGGCCTGCGGGTCGGCACGGGTCCACCAGTCGCCGACATCCTCGAAATCCCACAAGGGGCGCGACTGGCCGACCATGAAGGCCAGCACCTTGCCCAGATCGAGACCCGAGCCGCCGCCGAAGGCGACCACGCCGTCATGGCCACCCTCGCGGTAGACGGTCAGCCCCGCTGCCACGTTCTTCTCGTTCGGGTTCGGGTCCACGTCGGAGAACATCGCGCGGCCCAGCCCGGCCTGCTCCATCAGATCGAGCGCCGTGCGCGTGACCGGCAGGTCGGCCAGGCCCCGATCCGTGACCAGAAGCGGCCTTGCGATCCCTGCCGCTGCGCAGACCTCGCCCAGTTCGGCAATCCGTCCTGCCCCGAAGCGTATGGCGGTCGGGTACGACCAGTTTCCGACGAGCTGCATGACGCTCACCCCTGTATGAGATATCCTACGTATCGGAGCCGGCAGAGGGCCGCCTCCCCCCTACCCTTCTGCGTCGGCCCGGCTCTTGCCCGACACTTCCGCCGCCAGCGCCGCGCCCATGAAGGCATCGAGATCGCCGTCGAGGACGCCGCCCGTATCGGAGGTTTCCAGCCCCGTGCGCAGATCCTTGACCATCTGATAGGGCTGCAGGACGTAGGAGCGGATCTGGTGGCCCCAGCCGATATCGGATTGCTCGGCGCGTTGCTCGTTCGCCGCTTCCATGCGCTTGTTCATTTCCATGTCATAGAGCCGCGCGCGCAGCATCTTCATGGCGATATCGCGGTTCTGGTGCTGGGATTTCTCCGACGACGTGACGACGATCCCGCTGGGGGCGTGGGTTATGCGCACGGCGGAGTCGGTGGTGTTGACGTGCTGGCCGCCCGCACCCGACGAGCGATAGGTATCGATGCGGATATCCTTTTCCTGGATATCGATCTCGATGGTGTCGTCGATGACCGGCGTGACCTGCACGGAGGAAAACGACGTGTGCCGCCGAGCGGCGCTGTCGAAAGGCGAAATCCGCACGAGGCGGTGGACGCCGGATTCGGCCTTCATCCAGCCGAAGGCATTGTCGCCCTTGATCTGGTACGTGACCGACTTGATGCCCGCTTCCTCGCCGCCGGAATATTCCATGACCTCGACCTTGAAGCCGCGTTTTTCGGCCCAGCGCGTATACATGCGCGCGAGCATCTGCGCCCAGTCGCAGGATTCGGTACCGCCCGCGCCGGAATTGATCTCGATGAAGGCATCCATGCCGTCCATCTCGCCGGAGAGCAGGGCTTCGAGTTCCGCCGTTTCCGCCCGAGCCTTCACGTCGGCCAGCGCGACTTCGGCCTCGGCGATGATATCGGCATCGTCTTCCATCTCGCCGAGTTCGATGAGTTCCACATTGTCGTTCAGCCCGCTTTCGAGCGCGCGATAGCGGTCCATGGAATCCGCGAGCTGCTGACGCTCGCGCATGATCTTCTGGGCATTGGCGGGATCGTCCCAGAGGGTCGGGTCTTCGGCGCGGGCATCGTATTCTTCCAGCCGCGTGGAGGCCGTCTCCCAGTCGAGACGACGGCGCAGGAGCGCCAGCGATTCTCCGATGGCGGTGACGATGGCTTGGGTTTCCGCACGCATGGACGACACTCGCGAAAGGGGGAAGGATCAGGCCGGAATGGCCGGAATGGCGATGATCCTCCCGATGTAGCGATTGCGCGCGGGTCAGTAAAGCCCGCGCCCGCCGCTTACGTCTTCCGCATCGGGCGCGGGAACCTGTCCCGGCACGAAGCCGGTGGATGGCGCGGCATTCGCGACCGACGCCGGATCGTGGTACCTGCGAGGCCAGCGGACCCAGGTGGCCGCTGATGCCGGCGCAGCTGCCGGCGTGGTGTGGATCCCCGATCCCACGGCCTATTCCACCAATGCCCTCGAAGCGGTCCGCCGCAACGGCTTCCCCACCGCCAGCCTCGTCGCCAGCTTCGCCGCAGCCGAGGCCGATCCAGCCGCCCCGGCGCTGCCGTGGGTCGAGGTCACCCTCACCACGAACAGCACGCTCGAGGTCGCCATCCGAACCGAGGGCGAGACCTTCTTCACCTCGCCGGTGCTCGACAGCGTGAGCATCACCCGTCGGGCCGAGGCTCAGTACATCGAGCCAACCCCTCTCGG
>ENA-ORXM01003152-ORXM01003152.1-marine-metagenome-genome-assembly--contig:-NODE-3152-length-17031-cov-3.600861_pt1 | contig 17031 bp, 13 predicted proteins | sample MGYA00237867_ERZ511480 | MGnify/ENA primary metagenome ERZ511480 (study PRJEB26309, sample SAMN06266103) | marine metagenome | isolation source: Algal blade | place: United Kingdom:Sidmouth, United...
CCTTTTATTTTTAAAGAACAGTTATTGTTTTTAAAAGTAATGTAGTCGTCTTCAAATACAAAGATTTCATTCATTATTTTTTCATCATCTAGTTGTAATAGATGATAGCATGATTCATCAACTGTAAAATAAGCATCAGCAGCTAATTTGCCATTAAAATCATCATAGATTTTAAACCTAAAAGTACTTGAATCAGAAGAATATAAATTTATCCAAAAACCTTCATCTGATCCTCCCTTCCAAACAGCTTTTTTAGGAATATGATTGGGTTTGTTACGTTTATTTGGCTTGTTACGCTCATTATTAGTACATGATGACAGCAATAAAATGAGACTAAATAATGAATATTTAATTACAATCTTTTGCATCACTTTCATCTCCTTTTCCAATGGTTAATTTTTCTTTTTTCGTTTTAGGATTAAAACTTATCTGAGAATTTCCTTCCTCTTGATACTCACTTACAATATTTATAGGAGAAGGAAACATGACTAGAGGTTTGTCTACACAATTATCTTGTAGGATTACATCTTCTGCAAATGTGCCACAACTATTTGAATATAGGGAATAAGACTCTCTATCTTTGTTATACTCTTTATATCGTGGATTACTTTCTTTCAGTTTTTTGAGCGCATAATTATTCATCATATCAAAATTAACATTGACAAAATATGCAGCATCAATTTTACCTCCTTGACCTGATTTTTTTGAAATATAGTTTAATAATTTTTGTAAAGACTTTTTTGTGGCCTTTCCATCATCTCCAATTTTAACATCAGGAATCGTGATTTTTCGTACTCTTCCTTTTGTACCATCTTTAGTGGCATATCTACCATACTCATAATAACGTGTAGAGCCTACTGGGTTTATTAATATTACCCCAGCATGACCAAGACCTGATATTTTTCCCAAAAAACTTTCTGTATCAATAAGATAATCAGGGAACGTTACATATATCGCTTCTGAGTTTTTATCTTTATGGATTACTTCTAAGTTTTTCTCTTTTTCAATTACTTTAGAAATTTTCTCTATCTGGTTATTAATTTCATCAAGGCGAATTTGTTCTTCTTTTGTTATTGTTCCATCTTGTTTAAATATTTCTGTATATGACACAATTATTTCACTCATCTCGTTTATAGCAATTTCTGCTCTCTTTAAATCCATATGTACTTTTTTTATAATAAATTATCTTTATTTTGAATAGTTTTAATGCCTTTTACCAAATTTTAATTTTTACTCTAAAATTATAGGTTGAATTTATTGTTAATTTTGTGTACAAGACAAAAGCTCTTTATTTAACTCCAAAAATAGGCTATTCAACTATAGTAAATATAGGCAATGAATAAGCGCTTTTGTTTTATGTACAACTACACTATTTCAATAAATAACTGTTGATTATGGAATGAAATTATTTACAACATTTTTTTAGTAGCGAGCTTTTTTTGCCATTTGTTTTCAAACAACTTCTCCATAATAAGTTGGATGAAAAATATTACTTTAGGTTTATTAGAGATCAAGTGTATCATTTACTTTGTTGGAAATGTAAAAAATACCTATTTCAGATTACAAATACAATGTTACTTGAAGCCTGCTTTTCATTTCTAAACCATTTGATTAAGAACATTACTCTGTGGGGATTATTGGTATAATAAATTTTTATTATTCAATATGTTAAGTATTTGGTAATCAATGAATTGAAATTGTGTTTTTATGTTGTTTATCAAAAAACTAAAAAATCCACAGAGTATTATAAGAATGAAAAGCAAATTTACTCTCTTTGATATAAGAAGGCAATCCTAAAAATTAGCATTTTTAATATAGCCAAAGATTTTTTTTTTGTTTAAAGTATTGATAAGTAGGTGGTTATTGGGTGCGGGGAGGATATAGTCAAACCACATCTATTTATTAAGGATAAAGCACTTTTATCTGTTACAGGACAAAAAGAATTATAATAACACTACTATAGAGTCTAAAATCTAGCAAAATAGATTAAGTAAATGGGGTTTTTGACAACTCTCTCGTGAAGTAAATCGTGTGGAGTTTTTGATAAAAAAATTATCTTGTATAGTTTGAAAGAGGTATTATTGACTAATAATTAAACCATCCTTGAGGCGAATGGTACGTTTTGTTTTTGCAGCAATATCTTCCTCATGTGTAACGAGCAACAAGGTTTTTCCTTCGTCATTAAATGTTTTGAATAAATCCATTACACCATAAGACGTTGTAGTATCTAATGCTCCTGTAGGTTCATCTGCTAAGATAATTTTGGGCTTAGAAATTAATGCTCGTGCAATGGCAACACGCTGTTTTTGACCTCCAGACATTTCACTAGGATGGTGATCTGCCCATTCTTTTAATCCAACTTTATCTAAAAATTCAACGGCTTTTTTATGGCGTTCTTTTCTTGGAACTTGTTGATAATAAAGTGGTAAAGCTACATTTTCGGCAGCAGTCTTGAAGGGTAATAAATTAAAGGATTGAAAAACAAAACCAATTAATTGATTGCGATATAATGCCGCTTGTTTTTGAGAAAGATTTTTAATTAAGGTTCCATCCAAGTGATATTCTCCAATGGTATAATCATCCAAAATTCCCATGATATTTAATAAAGTAGATTTACCAGAACCAGAGGAGCCCATGATGGAAACAAATTCTCCTTGGTCGATGAACAAATCAATTCCTTTTAGTACCTCAATAGAGTTTTGTCCAATAGTATACGACTTACGGATATTTTTTAAAGAAAGCATTCGATAGAATTACAAATGAATTAGATTTTTTTATTAAAACAACTGGATCTTTAACAACTTGCTTCAAGAACAAGTTTTGCAAGATAAAACTTCAATACCAGTAATGGACAAATATACTATACGCAATTCAAAATTCGCAATTCAATAGAGAGAATAAGTATTTATTGATGGTTAAAGAAATCTTATGGACGCTATTTCCATTCTATAACTTGACCTCTTTCTTTCAACAACATATGTTCTGGTATAGCAGCGATGATTTGTTGTTCTAGTAATTCTAATAATTTTATTTTTGCATAGTTGCGAATGTAAACTAAGCTAACTTCTCGAAGAGGCACAGGGGCTTGGAGAGAGCGAACATTTTTTGCACTATTCGGAGTAGCTAGTTCAGGCAAGAGTGTGAAACCTCCTTCTTTGTCTACCAAACGTTGTAAGGCTTCTAAGGAGCCACCTTCATATTCAAAAGGTAAACGTTTTTTTGTCAGTGTTTCTTGTGGTAATGTGCAGAGGTTGGTAACTTGGTTTCTAAAACAATGCCCTTGACTTAATAACCACATATTTTCTTTATTGAGTAGGTTGGGAGCAACACGGCCATTTTTAGAAAATTTATGCTCTGGGTGAACATAAAGCTGAATTTCTTCATAAAAAAGTGGTCGTTCCTTGATGGAGTCTTCTTTGAGCGGCGTAATCATCAGTCCAACATCTAGCAAGTCATTTTGTAAATCTGCTACAATTTGTTTTGCTGTTCTTTCTTTGATAACCAAATTAATCTTAGGATATTTCCTTGTAAAATTACCAACAAAAAAAGGCAATAAATAAGGTGCTATAGTAGGTAAAATACCAATACGCAATTGTCCAGAAATATCGTTTTGAAAATCAGCAATTAATTGTTCTAATCGTTGTCGTTCTCTTAATATAATTCGTGCTTGTTGAATCACCTGTTCTCCAACATCTGTTGGTAAAATGGGTTGTTTGCTACGATCAAAAATTAGGATTCCTAGCAATTCTTCTGCTTTTTTTATCTGAGCACTCAAAGTAGGTTGAGTTACAAAACATCTTTTTGCAGCGAGTCCAAAATGACGTTCTCTATCTACAGCAACGATATATTCTAGTTGAGTTATAGTTGGCATTATGTTGTTCTATTTTGCGTACTTGAAATGAATTTACTTCCGCTAAATTGTTGTTACAAAAGAAAACGTGCAGCAACAGCTAACATTACTTTAACCCTAGATCTTATTTCCTGTTCAATAATTGGGGGAATTAATTTATATAAATTGAGAAAGGTACTCTAATTGGTGCCTTCTACTCAAAAGTAAACAAAAAAAATCCATTAAAAATTAAGTGATTAAACAGCTTAATTCTTAATGGATTTTAATAATTTATAGATAGAATAAAAGAGAAAAACTACTCTGCTATTTTTGCAATTTGTTCTTCTAATTCTTCCTCATCACCAGGTTTGTAACCTGTATGCACATATACAATGTTTCCTTTTTCGTCTAATAGCAAAGTATGTGGACAAGAGTTGAATCCAAGTGCTTGGTAAGCGCTATTATCAGGATTACAAAGAATATCATATTCCCAGCCTTTTGTATCTACAACACCTTTTACTTTAGGTTTTGTACGAGAATTGTCCATGCTTACAGCAATAAATTCAATATCATAATCATCTTTCCAAGCGTCTAAATAATCGTTGTTGATGTTATCTAATTCTTCTTTACAAGGCTTACACCATGTTGCCCAAAAATTCACTATAGTGACTTTTCCTTTCTTTGCAACATAATCTTTCAATTTAACTTTTTGACCACTCATTGTTTCCATTGTCAAAGAACCAGGTAAGTTTTTTTGAGCAAAGGTAGAAGTAGAAGCAACTAATAATAAAGCCAAACTAGCTAGTAAGAATTTTGAAAATTTCATAGTATAAGATATTATTTATAGTAAGAGTATTTGTGAATGAATAACAATTGCTCTTAATTCAATTGCTGTGCCAAGTTAATAAATAAAATTAAATTCTTTATTCTTTAGTTATTAAAGAATGAAAATATCTTCATATTTTGAATTGCACAAGTTTTATTTTTAAGTACACGATTTTTAAAAAAGCATGATTCCTTATTGCTATTTTTGTAAAAGAGATAAAAAATCACTTAACTTGTATCCCAAATCATCTATACTATCTTTTATTCGACAAATTGTATTGCATTAAAAAAACATCTGAAAGTACCTCAATTACTCCCAATCGTAACTTTAAATTTCCATAAACAGTGTGTATAGATTTTAACAATAGATAATAATAACCAATATTAACCGTATCCTTATACAAGACTAATCTAAGTATATTTATCTATTCTTAGATCAGTACCTAAAAATGCAAAAATTTCAAATTATGAGGCTTAGAATGATTCAATTAGGGCTGTTAATGCTTTGTTTTTTAGTCCACAAAGTAAATGCTCAAAATGACGGCAATCAAAATAAATTTGGAACACTAACAGGTGATTTTGAAACACAGAATAGTTTTTTTATACGAGATTCTATCATTGGTGCTGCAAATACACCACAATACGACCGACAGAAATTTGGAACCAACAACTGGTTGACTTTGAATTACAATGTAATGGGTTTTGATATAGGCGTACGATTTGACGCTTATTATAACTCAAATTTAGTAGATCCTTTAGATTCTTATTCTGCATTAGGTTTGGGGCGTTGGCACATTCGAAAAGAAATTTTTGGACTAGACATTACCGCTGGTTACTTTTATGACCAAATTGGAAATGGAACTATTTTTAGAGCTTACAACGAACGTTATTTACCAATTGATAACGCTTTGGTTGGAGCAAGGTTGATTTATAAGATCAATGATAACTGGCAAGCTAAAGTGTTTGTTGGACAACAAAAGAAAGTAGAAAAACAACTTAATTTGTTTGAGAATTATCAACCGATTATAGCTGGTGCAGCTATTGACGGTTATATTCCAATAGGCAAAGAAGGTAAACTGGTTACTTTAACACCAGGGGCAGGGGCTATTCGTCGTACATTAGATGATGCTAGTATGAATCAAATTGCAACAGATATTGGTTCTTATGCTCCAGAAGATGTTTTTGTACCTAAGTATACTACTTATGCATTTTCTGTTTATAACAACTTAACCTGGAAAGGTCTTAGTTGGTATATAGAAGGTGCTTACAAAACAGCAGAAGCCGTAAATGCGCTAAATCCTAAAGGAATTTTAGAGAACAAAGCAGGAACAAATATTTTTACGACGCTATCTTATTCTATGAAAGGCTTTTCCATTTTGGGGCAATATAAACGTACCGAGAATTTTATCTTCCGTACTCCTCCTTTGCAAACACTTACACGTGGTTTGATTGCTTTTTTGCCTCCAATGGCGCGTCAAAATACGTATCGTTTGTCATCTCGTTACAATGCTGCTACGCAAGATGTGGGCGAACAAGCTGGACAAATAGATATTACAGTCGTCCCTATTCCTAAGAAATTAACCTTAAATCTAAACGCGTCTAATATTTATACTTTAGAACCAATCGAAGGAAAAACAGGTGATGAAGCTCATTTGTTGTACCGAGAGGTTAATTTTAATGGGGCAATTAAGCTGAATAAAAAAATGAAATTAATTGCAGGCTTTCAATTTCAACAATACAATCAAGATCGTTACGAACAAAAACCAGGAGTGCCAATCGTAACGACTTATGTGCCTTATGCAGAATTTAGATTGCGTATGAAAAAGCGTAAATCTCTACGTGTAGAACTATCATATATGCATACAGAACAAGACTATGGTTCTTGGGGTTTTGCTTTAGTTGAGTTTAATATTAAAGATTTTTCTTTTTGGGCTTCAGCAATGATTAATACGGTACCCAAAATCTATGAAAAGATAGAAGTGTTCTATGAGTTTGGTGCAAACTATACCCACAAAAGCAATAAATTTGAACTAGGGTATAAGCGTCAAGTAGAAGGAATTGTATGTACAGGAGGTGTTTGCCGTTATCAACCTGCCTTTAACGGAGTACAATTTAACGTTGTGTCTTCTTTCTAAAGATAAAGAGCTAGAACAATAAATTAAACAATTTATATATATAGGTTAGTAGAACTTAGGTTTTACTAACCTTTTTTATTATAAATAATAAAGAGAATATTTTTATAACAAGAAGAATAGTACGTATATTTAAATTCCTCAAGTAATCCTATATTGAAATTACACAACCTCTATTTTAATACCGTCAAATCTATTTAACAACGTATTAAAATCACACCAATGAGAGCGTTATTTATTTTACTCGGATTAGTCATTTTTCAATTTCATTTATTCGCCCAAACTACGGTTCAAACCAATGGTCAATTATCTGTTGTGGGATCTCAAGTCGTCAATCAGCATGGTCAAACGGTTAGTTTTGCAGGAGCCAGTCTATTTTGGAGCAATAATAACTGGGGAGGAGAAGCGTTTTATAATGCTTCAACCGTCAGTTGGTTAAAAAGTGATTGGGATATTAATATTGTACGAGCAGCAATGGGCGTAGAAGATAATGGCGGTTACCTTAGTGACTCTAGTAGTAATAAGGCAAGAGTTAAAACTGTTGTTGATGCTGCCATTAATGAAGGCATTTATGTCATTGTAGATTGGCATTCTCATCATGCCGAGAATTATCAAACAGAAGCTATTGAATTTTTTGAAGAAATGGCAACTTTATATGGTCAGTATGATAATATCATTTACGAAATCTACAATGAACCCTTGCAAGTGTCTTGGAATAATGTGATAAAGCCTTATGCAGATGTTGTAGTGGCAGCAATTCGAGCAATTGACAGTTCTAATCTAATTATTGTAGGTACGCCAACTTGGTCACAAGAAGTAGATGTAGCATCTATGAATCCTATTACAGGCTATTCTAATATTGCGTATACCCTACACTTTTATGCAGCAACACATGGACAGTCACTTCGAAACAAAGCAACTACGGCTTTAAATAATGGGATTGCTTTGATGGTGACAGAGTGGGGAAGTGTTAGTGCCAATGGAAATGGAGCTGTTGATTCTGTTTCTACTGCCGATTGGATGGATTTTCTTTGTACTAATAATATAAGTCATTGTAATTGGGCAATTAACGATAAAGTAGAAGGAGCTTCTGCTTTGGTTAGCGGAGCTAGTAATTGGGGAAATTGGTTTGCAAGTGATTTAACTCCTTCTGGAACTTTGGTCAAAGATATTATTAAAAATTGGAATGTAAACTGTAATGCAAGCACTGTTGTTAGAACAAAAAAACTAGAAAAAAGCACTCTAGAAATAATAGGTGTTTTTCCAAATCCAATTGAACAAAATAAGATACTTTCACTTCGTACTAATAGTCATTCTAAGCAATCAATCCAAATTTGTTGGTACAATAGTTTAGGCACCCTTCTAAATCAAAATACTTCAACAATCTCTGAAGGTCTTTCTATTTTAGAAATGCAAATTCCGAATATGCCACAAGGACTTTATTTAATGACGATAGAAAGTGAAGAAGGTAGGCAGACTAAAAAAATAGATATAAGGTAAAGTTTTTACCCTACAACCTTATAGTCAGTGTATCTTGTGGTTCATGATTTTGTTCTTTTATCAAGAATCAAAGGCGCATAGCTACTAAGTTAAATAGCAAATCTGAGTGCAGGACAAAACCTTATACGAAATTAAATAAAGGATGTCGTGTAAATAAGAGATAGCTATTTTTTCTAATTACTTAGCTGTGCTGCTACTTCGTGGTCATGAGTACTCCGCAGTTGAGTCAAAAAAGTGAAGGGATAGTGGATCTTAGATTCTCAATTTACTTGGAGAATTATCCCAATTATTTTTGAGGATAAGTAGGGAAAATAGATACTTTTATTACGACAGGAGTTATTTAATTTCGTATTAGTATTTTTCTTATGCAATTAAGTTGTTCGTAATCAATTAGTTTGTTATTAGATTTACGAGGATTTGGTGATTTAAGTAATATTAATATTTAATTAATATTAAAATAGTTGATAAGTTGAATAAAATAAGTATTTTTAATGTGTAATTAAGCTGAGTATAATACTCAAGAGTTTTTTTTGAAAGAATGATTAATACCCCAATACGTAAAGGATCTATTTAGTGCTCCTACTTTAATACAAAAATTAAAGAATGTATTTTTTAACGTGTATTAAATTAATTCTAATGAAATCAATTTTTATTTTATCGTATATCTTATTCATTAGTATAAGATTAAGTGCTCAAACTCCTGTGCAAACTCATGGAGCTTTATCTGTATTAGGAAATCAAATTGTAGACAAAAATAATCAAGCCGTTAGTTTTGCGGGAACAAGTTTTTTTTGGAGCAATAATTCCTGGGGAGGAGAAGCTTTTTATAATCCACAAACTGTTAGTTGGTTAGTTTCAGACTGGGATATCAATATTGTTCGAGCAGCAATGGGAGTAGAAGATAGTGGAGGTTATCTTAGCGATCGTAATAATAACAAGGCAAAAGTAAATACAGTTGTTTCGGCAGCTATTAATGAAGACATTTATGTTATTATCGATTGGCATTCTCATCACGCTGAAAATTATCAAGCAGATGCCATCGCCTTTTTTCAAGAAATGGCAACTTTGTATGGTCAATATGATAATGTCATTTATGAAATTTATAATGAACCATTACAAGTTTCTTGGGATAATGTGATTAAACCTTATGCAACGGCTGTTATAGCAGCTATTCGAGCAATCGACCCTAATAATTTAATTGTTGTAGGTACACCAACTTGGTCACAAGATGTAGATATTGCATCTTTAAATCCCATAACTGGATATAGTAATATAGCTTATACCTTACATTTTTATGCTGCCACACATAAGCAGTCTCTTAGAAACAAAGCTATAACTGCTTTGAATAATGGCATTGCCTTGATGGTGACAGAATGGGGAGCCGTTAGTGCGAATGGAAATGGAGCAGTTGATCAAGTTTCTACCAATGATTGGATGACTTTTCTTTGTAATAACAATATCAGCCATTGTAATTGGTCTGTTAATGATAAATTAGAGGGAGCTTCTGCTCTCGTTCAAGGTGCTAGTACAACAGGAAATTGGTCTATGAGTGACTTGACACCTTCTGGGCAATTGGTGCGAAATATTGTTCTAAATTGGGGAGGAAGTTGTGGTACAACAACAAATCCAACTCCTCAAACGGCTTATGGAGGAACTCCACATACAGTTCCTGGACGAGTAGAAGCAGAACATTATGATATAGGAGGAGAAGGAATCGCTTATCATGATTTAAGTTCAGGAAATACAGGCAATCAGTTTAGAACAGATCATGTTGATATTGAAGGGACAGGAGATGCTTCTGGGGTTTACAATATTGGATGGACAGAAGGAGGCGAATGGTTAGAATATACAATTAATTGTACCACAACGAATAATTATGATCTTTCAATGCGAGTTGGATCTGCACTTAGTACAGGGAAATACAAAGTATTAATAGATGGAGTAGATCAAACAGGAGATGTTGTAGTTCCTAATACAGGAAGTTGGCAAAGTTATCAAACACTTAATAGCTCTAATATAAATATTACAGCAGGAACACATGTTATTCGAATCGAAATCCTATCAGGGGGCGTAAATCTTAATTATTGGACAATATCATCGTCTTCTTCTTCTCCTTCTCCTCAAACAGCTTATGGAGGAACTCCACATGTAGTTCCAGGACGAGTAGAAGCAGAACATTATGATATGGGAGGAGAAGGAGTTGCTTATCATGATTTAAATACAGGTAATGCTGGTAACCAGTTTAGAGTAGATCATGTCGATATTGGTGGGACAGGAGATGTTTCAGGATCATACGATATTGGATGGACAGAAGGAGGTGAATGGTTGGAATATACAATTAATTGTACAGCAACAAATTCTTATAATTTTTCAATGCGATTTTCTACTCCACTTAGTACAGGGAAATACAAAGTATTAATAGATGGAATAGATCAAACGGGAGACGTAGTAGTTCCCAATACAGGAAGTTGGCAAAATTATCAAATGCTTAATAGTTCTAATATAAATATTACAGCAGGAGCACATATTGTTCGAATCGAAATACTATCAGGTGGAGTAAATCTTAATTATTGGAGTATTGATAATGTTCCTATTAGTGCTAAAAAGGCGAATAAATTAACCTTAATAGATTATCATGAGAATCTTAATATTTATCCAAATCCTACTGATCAACAATTTATTAATGTAGAATTTAAAAACTTAAAAAAACAAGCAAAACTCCAAATGTTTGATCTACAAGGTAAAATGCTTAAAGAGCAATTTTTAACTAAGGCTTATAGCAAGGTAGATTTAACTGATATTTATCATGGTGTTTATTTAGTGAGAATAACAGAAGATGACTATACGATTACTAAACAGATAATTGTAGTAGAATAAAATTAAACAGATAATAGTTTGTAAAATACAAATGCTCTTGCCTTCATTATGGCAAGAGCATTTGTATTTTTGTAGATTTCTCTTTAAGTTTTTTGCATTGCCAGCCAAGCCATTAAGCCAGCACCAACTTCTAAGGATTGTTCGTTAACATCAAAGTTAGGAGTATGTAGACCACTTCCATTGGGATTTTGAACGCCCAAACGATAAAAGCAAGCAGGAATTTGTTGAGAATAAAAGGCAAAATCTTCGCCCCCCATTCTAGCAGGCAAATCAATGACATTTTCAGTACCCAAATAAGCTTCTATGTGTTGACGAGTAAGTTGAGTTAGCTCTTCATTGTTTTTCAAGAATGGGTAGCCCTTTAGAATGTTGAAATCACAAGAACCGCCCATGCTTTTACAAATCAATTGAGCAGATTGAACGAGACGTTCGTGTGCTTCTGCTCGCCAAGTCTCATCAAAAGTTCTTAGGGTTCCCAAAAGTTTCACTTCATCAGGAATGATATTCGTTGCGCCACCTTCCGAGTAAATTTTTCCGAAAGTCAAAACCGTAGGCATTAGAGGATCTGCATTTCTGCTAACCAATTGCTGCAATTGTACAATCAATTGGGATGCCATCAATATAGTATCTACACATTGATGTGGACGAGCACCATGACCTCCCTTGCCTTTCACTGTTACATGAATTTCATCGCAAGAAGCCATAAACAAACCCGATTTGATACCAATTTTACCCACTTCTAATAATGGCTCAACATGTTGTCCTAAAATGCTACTAGGGTTAGGGTTCTGAAGCACCCCTTCTTGAATTAAAATAGAAGCTCCACCAGGCAGCTGCTCTTCACCAGGTTGAAAAATGAGCTTAATTGTCCCTTCCCACTCTTCCTTCAGTTCTTGCAAAATCTGAGCAGCACCCAACAAACAAGTCGTATGTACATCGTGTCCACAGGCATGCATGATTCCGTCATTTTGAGATTTGTAATCTACTATATTTGTTTCTTGAATGGGGAGGGCATCCATATCTGCTCGCAAAGCCAAGATTTTAGAATTAGGTTTTTTTCCTCTTATCAAACCAATGACTCCTGTGGTTGCCATAATTTGGGTTTCAATTCCCCAAGCTTCTAATTTTTCTTTGACAAACTGACAAGTTTTATATTCTTTGAAAGATAATTCAGGATGTTGGTGTAGGTGTCTACGAAAAGAAATTAATTGATTTAAATTTTTTTTTGCGAGTTGTTGAACTTTTTTTTCGAGCATCTGGTTATTACTATTGCTTGCTAATTAAGGCGGTATAAAAAAATAGAATTACAAGGATAAATCTTTTTAAAGAAAAAGTAATTTTTTTTCGCCAAAAGTTTTTGAATTCTAAATATTCGCTCTATATTTGCAACGCATTAGGAGGGATGGGTGAGTGGCTGAAACCACCAGTTTGCTAAACTGACGTACCCTCAACGGGGTACCGCGGGTTCGAATCCCGCTCTCTCCGCCACTTTTGGACTGCATTTTTTAGGTTCTTAAAACTTGAAAAATACTTATTCGGGGTTTGGCGCAGTCCGGTTAGCGCACCTGCTTTGGGAGCAGGGGGCCGCAGGTTCGAATCCTGCAACCCCGACATCTTTTAGAACGCAAATTATTACGAGAGTAATAGTTTGCGTTTTTTTGTTTTGGAGAGCCTCGTTGGTTTGTTATTTACTTAAAATTATGTGTTTTGATAAAATTATATACTAAATTTAGAAATAGGATAGTAGAAAGTTTTATTTTTACAAATTGAACAATTTTTACAATAAATCAAATTATATTAAGTTAGTTAATTCGTGAGTCAAGTAGTTTGCTAATGAGTTGTTTAAAAGATTATTACGCTCTATAAAAAAGCGGATTATTACTAAGAATAAACGAAATATTAAATGAACCCTTTCTCTTTAATTTACAAAAAGGTACACGTTATTTTATTTGTATTATTTATACTGTTAAGTCAATCAATATTTGCTCAATCTGTTAGTCAGTTAGAAGCAGAGATAGAAGCTTATGAGCAAAAAATAACTTCTTTAGAAAAAAATATAACTAGAAATGATACAAATGGTAATACATCTGCTAATACAGCTCTAAAACAAAAAATTGAAGGATATGAAAATGAGATAGAAGTGTTGCTAAATAAAATCAAGCAAATCAATTCTGGAGCACCTGAAAACTCTAACGAATTAGAATTGATGGCGCTACAAAAAGAACTCCAAGCTACAGAAGGTATTGTGGCAGATTTAGAAAAAGAAATAGGAACACTTAATAAAGAGATTCAACGTCTAACTGTGCAAGGTGGTGGCTCTGTTGAAATTGAAAAACTCCAAAACAAAGTAGAAAAACTTCAAAATGAAAATAAAATCCTAAAACAGCAAATTAATGGCTATCGTAAAAATTCGAATTCTGGTGCGAATTCAATAAATACAAAAAAGGTTACAACACTAGAGGGGCAGATTAAAATGTTAAAGGCTAAGAATAAACAACTACAAGCGCAAGCCAATAATAGGGGGACACGAAACAGCTTGAACAATAAGCATTTTTTAAAACAGTTCAGAGTCGTTAACACAACAAATTTGGTGCTTGGATACAGATACACAGTTATCCCTACTGTTAACTTTAAAGAAACGCCAAGCTTGCTTCAGAGTATGAATAAAGTTGGCACTATATTATCAATATCTGATATTCCTGCTTCTGGACATTATGGATTTATGGGAGTGGAGTTTTTGTTTCACGATAGGCATATCGGTGGTAATCTAGGCTTAACAGCTAATTATGCGTATAACCAAGGGGCAGATATAAAAATGAATACAGCTTATTTTCAATTGAGTGGAGAACTAACAATCCTTCCTATTCGACTTGGGATTAAAGGAGGAGTTAATATTGGTTATACTTTTGGACAAATTATGAATCACAGTGCACGTCTTATGGACAACTCTATTCAAATGAATCCTGAATTTAGTACATTAATGTTTGGTTTTGATACCAAGTTAAGGTTGTATTTATCTAGATACGTTGCTTTTACAGGATGTTTTGGAGCTGATTATGCACTTTCTGGTCAATTTGAAATGGATTCTTGGGACACTATGTTTAGATATGGTATTGGAATAGATTTTATTATTCCATTGAAGAAAACATAATTTATATTGCTTTGATTTTTTTAGTATAAAAAACGAGCCACAAAAATTTAACTTAATTACTCTTAATAATGGTATTCTTTTCGGATAATTTACAAAGAACAGTTTTCTCAAATTCCTTTTTAGGAGTTCTAATAATGGTATTGTTTCCTTTGTTATTGAGAGCGAATTATTTAGAGAATTATGTCACTTTGTCTAAGGAATTATCTTCTCAGGAATTTTTTGAAAGGCTATCGTTTGATAGCCTATTGAATGTACCCGAAAAAAATCAGGTGACTTATTATTCATGGATTGAAAAAGTCTTAAATGAGAATAATCGCCAAGCAGATACCTTTTTTCTAGTTTTTAGCGAGCAATATTTAAGACGAAATCCTGTTGATATTAAGAACATTAGATCTCTTAATGAATATTTATTGTTGGGGAAATTTTTAGTAGGGCACGAATCTAAATATTATGCAATAGCTGCAGATTATATTTTTATGGCAATAACTGATGCGATGACAATAGGTTTTGAAGAAGAAACGTTAGATAAATCTAATGATAGTATTCTGTCAATTGTAAAGGAGCTAAAAAAACAGCAGTATCTTGTTTCGATACCAACAAGTAATTTAGATAAAGGAATACATCACTTAAAGAAAGGAAACCTTAAATACATTTGGAGTCGATTGTGGTTTGACTACCCTTTTTTATGCATAGTCGGCATTTTATTTTTATGTTTTGTAATATATTTAATTTTAAAAAAAGCAAAAAAGTCATGAAAAAACCTTCGACACTTCACCTTTTTTCTAGTTCCATTTGCGTAGCTATTCTATTCTTATCTTCTTTTTCAACCCCTAGTAAACACTACTATGGAGATGGTTTATCTAGTACTCACTTAAAGAGTTTTAAAGATGGTAATGTCACTATATATACACTCAAAGAAGATTATTCAGAGGTAGGGCATTCTATTTGGTTGGCTAGAGGAGGAAAAAAGGAAGCCAAAGCTGTTTATTTTTCGGAAGGAGATGTTTATGGAAAGCTGAACAAATGGAAACAAGGCAAGGAACTTATATTAACTTGTAGTGGAGCTTTTTCAGATGATTTGTCTAGAACGAATGGTGCACTTCCTGTAGGTTTGAACGTAGAGGACGGTTATATTAAGAATAGAACGGTAGTGAAAGAAGGAATGGATGCGCTCGTTATTGTATACGCTACGGGAGGGATTGTTGTGTCAGATTTGACAAAAGGTGATTTATTTTTACAAAGTTTAGGTAAAGAAATCAATGTAAGAAAGGACGTTTCAGCAAAATATGACTTACTGAAATGGGCAGAAGATGAAAAAGCAACCATTTTTCAAACGCAACTCTTAGCTTATGACAATAAACTTAAAATTGATTATCAAGGAAGAAAACAAAAAAGAGAAAGACGTTTTCTTGCATTTGGAAAAACAAGCTCAGGAACTTTGTATCATATTATATTTAATTTCCCTAATGGAGAATATCTTTATGATGGTGCTAAAAAAGTAATGGATCATCTAAATGGTAAGAATATGAATGTGATTGCGCTTTTAAATCTTGATACTGGTGCTTATAATGTGATGAACTTAAATACGGGGGATTATTCTATTGATTCAAAGATTAAAGGTTCTACTAAAGTCAGTGCAGCAGTGAATTTATTAAGTTACCACTATGATTAATAATAGTTTGGTAATTAATCGAGCCCTTAAAAATAAATTCTCGATGCTAACTTTTCTGTTATTATTACTAACCAGTTGTTTTGGCTCTGCAAAGGATAAAGCAATAGAAAAAGCGCCTATACCTAATCTAGTGAAAGATACTTTAATTCATTGGAAAGGAGTGGACTACGTGGTTATAAAAACTACCGCTAACCAGTTGAGTTTTTTTCTTGATGATGGCAATAAAAAATTTAAACAATTTGCTGCTTTATCTGAACATGTTAGAAAACAAAATAGGTATTTGATTTTTGCGATGAATGGCGGAATGTATCTGCCAGAGCGAAATAATGAACCACAAGGTTTGTATATAGAAGATGGAAAAGTAAAAAAAGAGATGGATACGCTTACTTCTATTCGACCTATAAAAACGAATTTTTATTTGCATCCTAATGGAGTTTTTTATATCAAAAAAAATGGAGAACCAGTAGTGTCAAAGAATATAGACTTTTTGCTGAAATATCCGAAAAAGCATTATTCAGATATAAAATTTGCAACTCAGTCGGGACCAATGCTGGTCTCTGATGGTGTTATTCATCAAGCATTTACGCCTAAGTCAAAGAATATCCATATTAGGAATGCTGTTGGGATTAATCAGAAGGGGGAAATTTGTTTTGTTTTATCAGAGGAGCGAGTTTGTTTTCATGACATTGCTAGTTTATTTAAGGAGCAATTAAACTGTAAAAATGCACTCTATTTGGATGGATTTGTTTCTAAATTATATTACCCTAAATTGGAGCGTTATCGGACATTGAATTGCGGTAATTTTGGGGTTATTATTGGCTTGTTAAATTGATTTGTATTTATATAAATTCATAGTTTGTTAGATTATCCTCGTTACCATTTTTTTAATTGGCAAGCTAATTTTTGATAGCAAGAAAGAAATATAAAATGAAAAGGGTTTTGTTTATTCTAGGATGTAGTATGATGGGAATATTCTTTTGGAGTTGTCATCAAAACATAAAAGCAGGAACTAATACAACTAGTTTCTTTCCTGCAGTAGATAGCA
>ENA-ORXM01003153-ORXM01003153.1-marine-metagenome-genome-assembly--contig:-NODE-3153-length-17030-cov-4.919778_pt1 | contig 17030 bp, 11 predicted proteins | sample MGYA00237867_ERZ511480 | MGnify/ENA primary metagenome ERZ511480 (study PRJEB26309, sample SAMN06266103) | marine metagenome | isolation source: Algal blade | place: United Kingdom:Sidmouth, United...
ACAGAAGCTGGGGTAGCGGCCATGAGAGATCGACTAAAATCTTTTATCGGCAGTAGTGCCAATCAGGTGAGAATACATACTTTTCATTCCTATTGCCACACGATCATTCAGGATCATTTTCATTTATTTGGCAGGTCTGATCTGGAGCCATTGGATGATCTAGAACGCATCGAGATCGTGCGTGCAATGATAGATGAATTGCCGATAGATAACATTCTGAAACAATCAAACCTCCCATATATAAACGAGAAAAAGATAAGCTCCTTTTTAAGGATGATGAAATCAGAAACATGGTCTGTTGAGGAGGTTAAAAAAGCAACGGCTTCTTACTTAGAAGGATTGCCAGAAAGAGAAGAGTATATTTACAAAAGGAAATACAAAAACTTTGCAAAAGGAGATGTAAAAGAGCATTTGATCCTGAAGGAAAAAATAAAAATGCAGAAACTTGATGCGGCTGCAGATCTCTTTCCCGTATATGCTAACAAACTGAAAAAAGCCCAGCGGTACGATTTTGAAGATATGATCATTTGGGTTTTGAATGCTTTTAAAAAAAATCCTGATCTACTTCAAGAACAGCAAGAACAATTTTACTACATCCTGGTAGATGAGTTTCAAGATACCAATGGATCTCAATACGATCTGATAGATGCATTGATCTCCTTTTGGGAAGAACCAAATATCTTTGTAGTGGGTGATGATGATCAATCCATCTTTGAATTTCAAGGTGCGCGTTTGTCCAATACAAAAGATTTTATAGAGAACTATCAGGACCAGCTAAAGATGATCATGCTGAACCAAAATTATCGTTCCTCTAAAAACATATTAGACGCTTCTGCTCATTTAATTAAGTACAACGACACTAGACTGAAAAACATCTTAGATCCAAACGCAGAGCAGGGACTAGTGGCTTCTAATCCAAAAGTTGCCAATGCTACTTTTGAACCAGAAATTCAGGTCTATCGAAATGTATTTCAAGAACAAATTTCCATCGTCGACAAAATTGAAACGGCATGGTTAAACAAAGAAGACCTATCAGAGATAGCCATAATTTATGCCAAGCACAAACAAGTAGAAGTTATTGAAGATCTATTGCTAAAAAAGAATGTCCCATTTCAAACTAGAAGACGAAAAAATATATTAACACATTTCATCGTAGAAGAAATACTCTACTTTTTAAGTTTTATTGAGAAAGAAAAAAGACAACCCTTGAGGGGAGATTATTTCCTCATCAAAATACTGCATTTTGAATTATTACAGTTAAATCCAAACGACTTTGCAAAGCTGCAATTCTACATGGCTAGCCGTAGAGATGATCCTACTAGAAGCTGGCGACAACTAATTGGTAATGAAAATTTGCTAGAAGAACTTGGCATCAAAGATATAAGCAAACTACTTAAACTGTCAGATACTTTTAATGAACTCATCTTATTGTCAGAACGCATTGCTGTTCCTGAGATGGTACAAAAATTGGTCAACGCACTCGGCATTTTGCAATATACTATCAATCATGAAAATCATAAAGAGTACTTACAGATCCTTAGAACTTTTTTCAACTATATAGAAGTAGAGACTACAAAGGATAAGCGACAAAATTTGAGAACGTTTCTGGAACGTCTTCAGAAGATGCAAGAAATGAATATTTCAATTCCAATGACCAAGGTTTATGGAAACGAACTCGGTGTCAACTTGCTTACTGCACACTCTTCCAAAGGATTAGAATTTGGAACCGTTTACATGATCGATTGCTTAAAATCCAAATGGGAACCTGGACGCTCTAATCTTTTTAGCTTCTCCATGCCAGACACTTTGACCTTCTCTGGAGACGATGATTCTGTTGAAGCTAAAAGACGATTATTTTATGTAAGCATGACTAGAGCCAAAGAGCAATTATATTTTTCTTACGCTTTAGAAAATGACAAAAACAAACCCCAGCAGAACACATTATTTCTAGATGAATTGCTAGAGATGAATGGATTTAAAAAGACGGAGATTGACGAACAAGAAGATGTTACAACTAAGGCTTTATTTGAATCCATGACCATTGCGCCAAACTTACTGATCAATGAGAATCTTGATGTAGATAAATTGATCGCCAATTTTGAAATGTCTGCTTCTGCCTTGAATGCATACTTGGATTGTCCGCTTAGATTCTATTACGAACAAATTCTAAAGGTCCCATCCTTAAACTCTGAGGCAGCCACATATGGTACTGCTATGCACAATGCATTAAGATCATTTTTTGACAAAAGAAATAGCGTGGTGGAAGAAGATGATATTCCAACCAAAAAAGATCTGCTTGATTATTTCAAGAAAGAGATGGACAATTATATTTCCAACTTTTCTGACGCTGGCTTTAAATTTAGATCTGAAAAAGGAGAGATGGTTCTTTCTAAACTATACGATCAACAGAAAGATTCTTGGCCTACTAAGGTAAAACTGGAGCTTCCTCTACGAAATGTCAACTACAGAGATGTTCAGCTCAAAGGTTTTATAGACAGACTTGACATTCAAGATGAACAACATGCAGTGATAGTAGATTACAAAACCGGTTCCAACCCACTTTCTAAATTAAGAAAACCTACCAAGGCCAATCCGCATGGTGGCACTTATTGGAGACAACTTGTTTTTTATAAAATACTTTGCGAAGCTGCTCCAGATTTTAAAAAGAAGATCACTGCCGCTGCAGTCTCTTCCCTTGAACCAGATGAAAAGGGCATGTTAAATAATCACAGCATTCAGATACAAGAAGATGATCTCGCACTGGTTGGTGGCCTCATCGAAGAAAGTTGGGAATCTATCAAGAATAAAGAATTTAATGAAGGTTGTGGCAAGCCGACTTGTGATTGGTGTACGCTGATTCAGAAACATACGGTGCAGGCGGGGAGAGCACCGGAAATTGATTAGGATGTTTATTTGTTTATTCGTGTATTTGTTTATTTGTGCTGTTCGCTGTGACTTGCAGTCGCACGCGTAAGTATCGGCACCGCCTATGGTGGCCTAAAAAAGAATATTATGAACTATTCAATTTGGCTCACTTTTGACTATATTTTCTAATTTAAAGTTTAACTGCTTTCGCCTTCAACTTTACTTAGCTCCTCTTCGATCGAAACAATCACCTTCGTCGCATTATCATAAGTTTTATTCAGCGCATCCGCATTAGATTGACCTCCGAATAAAGCCATTTCGCTTTTACGTAGGACCTCTAAGAGTTGATCTATCAATGGTTGGCTGACGCCTTCCTTTTTGAGAGTGCTGGCAACAAGGTCTTTACTCATATCCGCATTTGAAATTTGCAACTTATCGTTGGCATAGCCTAGGAGCGCCTTTGAAATCTCATCATAAAAAGACCTACTCTCTTTGGCTTCCATAAATTGCTTTACCTTTTCCAGTTTTGAGCTGGCAACCATTGAGGCTTGCTCTTTTTTCAACGCTTCTAGGTCAACTTCTCCTTTGTTGAGTTGGACCTGTTTGTAACCGATGGCGCCAAATAGTAGAAACAACGGCAATATAGAAAGCACATGAAAGATTCCAGTAGATCTAAATTGGCTTTTGGTACTCCTTAGACTTGTCGTTGGCAATATTGGCTTAATAGCAGTTGCCATCGCTTCAGATTCAGAAACGACCACCTTATCTGATCTTTTTTGTGTTCCTTGTTTTACGACAATACTATATCTTCCAGTTGGGATGGTCATATATCTCAAGCTATCAGGATCAAAATATGAAAACTCCGGGCTGACTGTATATCTCCCTGCTTTCTTTGGAAGTACTTGATATTCTATCTTAACAGAAGAAACCAATTTATTTGACTTTTGCTGAACATTGTCTTCTAACAATTTTTTATCGTATAATTCTAAATTTGGATTAAGGTTTAATTCTGGTGCACGGATATGTTTTACATCCCCATCACCAGTGATATTCATTATTATGGTGAGGGCATCATCTGTTGTCAAAGACCTAGGATTAGCAATAGAGTTTGCTCTGAACGACCCAACCGCGCCACTAAAAGATGCAGGTGGATCTGGAGGAAGATCTAAAACAGTTACATTAATTTCATTTGAATTCATGAAGGTGTAATCGACTTTGGGCGAAGACCAAATGGATCTCCGGCGATTGGGATCTCCTTTACTGATACCGATTCTAAATTTAGATGATTCAATATCTATAACACCAGTCTGTTGCGGATACAAAGCCATCCGTTTTAGAGATTGTTTGTAGTATTGTTTTCCGTTGATGACTACTTGATCTTTTCGTGCTCTACCTGCTCTTATACCAGTGGTATAAAACCCATCGTACTCTGGTTCATTTATCATATTGTAATTTTCAACTGAAACAGAGTAATAGATCACATAATCCAAATAGAGCTGCTGCCCAAGAAAACAGGTATCATGACTTATTTCGGCTTTAACGAAAACCTTTTCTCCATCTACCTCTATTGGTTTCCCATTTTTATCTTTTTTCTTTTCGATAACTTTTATTCGAACTAAATTTGACCTGATTGCTTTCCCTTTGGATTTTGCAGTAGCCGCTTTTATCACAAAAGTACCAGCTCGTTTTGGCAAAAGCGTATAGCTCAAGGTTTGAGTTTGCCTTCTTGCCCCGTTTACCGAATTCATTGAAAACATGGTATTTGGCCCAGACACAATGTCAAAGAATTCGAATTTAGGAACTTGGATACTATTCTGATCCAGATTTTCCATTATATATTCTAGGGTGAAAGTTGATCCTTCTAAAATTTCTTGTGCAGATACTTCAGCCCTAAAGCTTTGCGCAAAGAGCGTATTGCTAATAGCAAGAAAAGATAATACTAGAAAGAATGTTTTATGCATCTTTTTTATATACGGTAAAGTTTACGTTTCGTTTTCTTCTTTTTTGGAATAACAGGCTGTTTGGTATTCATTTCGATTTTATCTGGATTTGGCAATACAGTCAGGTACTTTTTTGGAAAGGATAAACCTTCTTGGTTTGTATCAAGTACAGGAATGGGTACCTCAAAAACACCTTCTTCTTCAGCCACTAAAATAAATGACAATGCGATTTCACTACTCACATCACCATTTATAATGCTCATCTGTGAAGAATGGTTAGGGCCAGAAATAATCATGAAATTTTTGAGTTCTGGGATGTCTTTTATTTTAGCTTTTACATTAATTAATCTATAAATAAGCTCGACCTTGTTCCCAGCTAAAATGCTGTCTCGACTTAAAATAATTTCTAACCCATTATCTTGAGCCAACAAGAAGTTCATGGATAAAGCTAATATCGATGTAAAAAATAATCTTTTCATTGTTCGAAAACTACCAATCTTTTGAAGGTTTACCAGGTTTAGATTTTGCTTTTTTTAATTTTTCCTGAGTCTTTCTTTCATCCTCTTCTACTGCTTCCAATAGCCTTCTAGCTTCTTCTTTATTCAATTCCGTTTTTTCTTCACCTTCTGCTGCGGATTCGTCTTCCTCTCCCTGGTCTCCTTGATCTCCATCCTTAGGTTGAGATTCTTCCTCTTTTTCTTTTTTGTCCTCTCCTTCATTCTCTTTTTGTTCTTTGTCATTTTCCTTTTGTTCTTTTTCCTCCTCTCCTTCTTGAGGTTCTTGGCTCTGTTGTTGATCTTCTTGCTCCTCTCCTTCTTCGCCTTCTTGTGGATTATCACACTCTTTCTTTTCTTGCTCCTGCTGTTGTTTGATCATTTGTTTGGTGAGGGATAAATTATGTTTTGTATCTACATCTGCTGGATCAAGCTTGAGCGAATTAATATATGACTTCATGGCATCTTCGAACTTTCCAGACCCAAGTTGTGCATTTCCTAAATTATAAAGTGCGTCTGCTTTAGCGTCGTTGTTTTTTGCCAATTCTGCTGCATTTGCATAATGTTTAATTGCCTCTTCAAATCTTTCTTGCTTGTAGATTGAATTCCCTAAATTATATTCCCCATTTACAGAAGCCTTCTTTTCTACCGCTTTTCGATACCGCTCTTCCGCTTCTGTATAATCTGAATTTTCAAATGACTTATCTCCTTCTCTCAATAATTCATGAGAAGTCTGCGCAAAAGTCAGAATTGTAAAGAAATTTAATATGATAATTGTTATTAATCTCATACCTGATAAAACGTTTATTAACAAAGCAAAATTATATAATTTGAGCTTTATTCTTTAAGGAAAATAAAAATATAATGGTCCTTTTAGACCTTAAAAAGATCTTTATCCTTTGTAAAATTATTTCTTCTATAATTGATGAAATTATCGATGATCAAAAGCAATAAGGCCAAAGCGATAAAATACTGAAAATAACTTTCATATTCTGTAAAGGATCTTTGTTCAAAATCTCTTTTTTCAATCTTATCTATTCGCTTTCTCAATTCTGCGAGCACTGTTCCTGAATTTTCTTGTAAGTTGAAATACGCTCCATTTCCTTCATTTGCAAGCTGTGTCAACATTTCAGGATTCATCTTGGTGATAACATACCCACCTGATTTATCTCTTTTAAAGTCCTTTTGCCCATTGGGATAAACGATCGGGATCTTTTCACCGCCATCGGTTCCTACGCCTACTGTAAAAATCAGTAATCCATTTTCAGTTGCTTCAGCAGCTCTTGTCAAAGCTGCCTCCTCATGGTTTTCACCATCAGTCAAAATAACCAAAGCCTTGTGCTGTTTGTTGTCTTGTTCAAAAGATCTCTCGGCAAGATCTATCACTTCAAAAAAGTCTGTCCCTTGCGTAGGTGCCATGTCTGGATTGGCAGAACGCAAAAATAAACTTGCCGCAGCATAGTCCGTTGTTAATGGCATTTGCAGATAAGCGTTTCCCGCAAACAAGATCAAACCGATACGCTCACCCTTCAATCCTTCAGCCAGGTCTTGGGCAAATTTTCTCGCTCGATCCAATCTACTCGGACGCACATCTTCTGCCAGCATAGATGTTGAAATATCCAATGCTATAAATACATCTACAGATTTTCTTTTCACCTTCTCCCTTTTGGAACCCCATTGCGGATTCGCAAAAGCAAAACAAAGACTGGTCAATGCAAAAAGGTATAGAACAAATTTTAGTTGATGCTTGTATTTCCCAAGATCGTCAACCAATTTTTTTAATGCTTCAATATGGCTGAACTCTTTAAGTGCATTTTTGCGAAAATACATAAAGAGCACAAATAGTACGATCACTATAGGTACACATATTAATGCATAAAGATTTTCATATATTTCGAATCTAAACATTTACGGTATAGCTCTTAAAAATAAATATTTCAATAATGCTTCAAGTAGAAGAAATATGATCCCGGCCAAAGCAAAAGGATGAAATTTCTCCTGGTATCTTTTTAAAACAGAAACTTCAATTACTGTTTTTTCTAGTTTATCAATTTGTGCATAAACTTGCTGTAGTGCCTGCTCCGTTGTCGCTCTGTAATATCTTCCTCCCGTCTCATTGGCTATCTCTCTCAGAAGTTTTTCATCTATCTGCACACGTGACATTCCAAACATAAATCTACCATCTGACCTTCTCGAAACGGGTGCATAAGCTTCTCCTGTTGTTCCAACTCCGATCGTATAGACTCTAATATTAAACTCCTTGGCGATCTCGGCGGCAGTGTTAGGTTTAACGTATCCTGCATTATTTACCCCATCGGTGAGTAAGATCACTACTTTTGATTTTGCTTCTGATTCTTTCAATCTGTTGACCGCAGTGGCTAGTCCCATTCCAATGGCCGTTCCATCTTGCATGATGCCACATTGCAGTCCAGCTTGAGGATTCAGAAATTCAAGTAAGACTCGATGATCGGTAGTTAGTGGACATTGCGTATAAGCTTCTCCAGCAAAAGCAGCCAAACCGATCCTATCATATTTTCTTCCTTCAACAAAATCTCCTGCTACCTTCTTTGAAACCCAAAGACGATCGGGCTTAAAATCCTGAGCAAGCATACTAGATGATAGATCCATCACCAATACAATATCAATACCCTCAGCCTTGATCTCCTCTTCTTTCAACACAGCCTGCGGTCTAGCCAAAGCGATGATCAATGCGATCAAAGATAACGCTCTCAAAAGTGGGATCAAGATCCTTAATCTACCTCTCAAGGATTGCATGCCAGCGATCGACTCAAAACTTGGCAATTTGATCCTTGGAAAATAGGAATTCCTCTTATAGTAGTACCAGACATATAGCAGTGGTACTAAGATCAAAAGGAGAAATAACTCCGGATTAACAAAATGTAGTTGCCCAAATAGATTCATCAATTAACTTTCTTCTGTGTTACTTTCAACTATTGGTTCAATTATTATCTTCTTTGTATTTCTTACAAATGCTTCTGTCTCTTCCAGCAACTTGCTGTGCACATCTGCTGGTGGCTTCGCTTTCGCGAATTTTACCATATCAGCCATTCTAAACATCGAACTCAATTGCTGTTTTTGGTCATCTTTTATATCCTTAGCATTAAGGTCAGAAACAATTTCTTCCGTTGTAGATTCCAATGCTTGAATCCCAAATCTATTTTCTAAATATTCCCTAACTATAAAAGTAAGTTCAGACTGAAAAGCTTTGATCTCCCCTTGCTGCCACAATTTTTGCTCTTCTAACTTATGCAGTTTTTGCAAGGCAACTTCATGCGCAGGCAAAACAGGTGGAGGAGGCATAACGGCCTCTTTATCTTTACGTCTTTTCCAATAAAAATAAGCTCCAAGTCCTAGGCTACCTACTACCAACAAAACAATTAATAAAGGAAGGAAATCTTCAAATTTCAAAGGCTCTTTTTTTATGCCTTTTATATCTCTTGGCTGTGGAGAATCTAAAGGGAACGGATTTACAGTCAATGGGATCTTTTCTGTACTTTTGGTAGTTCTCTTGCCTCCGGCGACATAAGAAACTGGTAAAGATGGTACCCAATAAAAGCCCGAATCTCTAGAAGTCAATTTTATGTTTTTTTGTAAAATAACATCACCATTTACATTCAAAGTATCCCAGTTGGAATCCTTGATCAATTCAATGCCGTCTGCCTTTTCCAGTGCATCCATTAACACCACAGGAGCGGTGACATCCTTGGCACCCAATATTTTAATAGAGAAAGTCGTCTCTTCATGCTCCTCAATGGTTGTTTTTGCCATCTCTCCTGATACCATTTGAGCATTGAGATCTAATGTTGAGTTTGTCAACAAAAAAAACAAAATAGAAAGAATGACAAATTTATATTTCACTGGTATCAATTAGATCTTTTCTTAAAAAAATTAAGCAGTATAGAAACATAAGGCTTATTGGTCACCAAACTAATGGAGTCTGCTCCTGATCTTACAAAGGCATCTTTAAAGTACTTTTGGTTTGCCTGAAAATTCTCCAAGTATCTATTTCTATTTGCTGTTGATGCAGGATCAAAAAAACCTGTACCTCCAGATTCCGCATCTTCATACCTTATTAAAAAGCTTGATTTAGGGATTTCTTTTTCCTTTTCATCATAAATATTCATCCCGATTATATCATGCCTTCTAGATACGATCTTTAAAGCATCAATGTAGCCTTTATCTTGAAAATCAGAAAGCAAAAAGCAAATACATCTTTTTTTGATCACATTATTAAAGTACTCCAATGCTTGGGCTATGTTTGTTTTTGCAGACTCAGGCTCAAAATTAATAAGCTCTCTTATGATTCTCAAAATATGTTGCTTTCCCTTTTTAGGCGGAATGAATTTTTCAATTTTATCGGAAAAAAATAAAATTCCAACCTTGTCATTATTATTAGTTGCAGAAAAAGCGATCACTGCACAGATCTCGGTAACCAGTTCATTTTTCATCTGCTCTGCTGTTCCAAAGTTGATCGACTTACTTACATCGACCAATAAAATAACTGTGAGCTCTCTTTCTTCTTCAAATACCTTCACATGCGTTTCGCCAGTCCTTGCCGTTACATTCCAATCAATGTTACGAACATCATCTCCGTACTGATAAGATCTAACTTCTGAAAAAGACATCCCTCTTCCTTTGAATGCAGAGGAGTACTCCCCAGAAAAAATCTGTTTGCTTAGACCTTTAGTCTTGATCTCGATCTTTCTAACTTTTTTTATTAATTCTGCGGTATCCATGCTACAGTTTGATTAAGGATCAATTCGTACAAACAAGTTTTTTGAAATAATTTTTCTTTATAAAGTTTTTGAGTTCAGAACAATTTATCTCTATAGATTCTTTCCCAAAAATTGGGTCAAAAGCTGTGGAAAATTCAAGTCCATCCGCTCTTACCTTTACATTATCAATATTGACAGAGTCCAACCATTCGTCATATCCATCAATAGTTCCATTCTCTTTAACACCATCTTGTTTGGCAATCAATGATCTCAGCTGCTTTTCACTATCGTGAGCATGCAAAACCAATTGATGAAATTTTATCTCCTTATTGCTTTTGAGATCATAAACGAAATTGACACTTTGCATCTGCGCCCAAGAAGAATAAAAGATCAATTCGCCATTGATCATATCTTCAGATTCAAAAAATAATTTGTGATCCACAACAGCTAGAACTTGTGATCGTCTTTTCAAGTTGGATCGTTTGATCTTTTTATTTATTTCTCTTTCAAAGCCATTTGCTTTTTCAAAGATCCATTTTTGAAATTTATCATGCTTGGTTTCTGGAAGATTTATTCTTTTATCAATAAAAAAATCATAATAATCCCCAAACTCATTCATTTTTTTTACTCCGCCAGTATTCGAACCCTTTACGTTAAGATCACTCCTTGAAACAAAAAAAGCCTCCGTTACTCGGTCCCCTCCGATTGCTTGCCATTCTAGATCAATAAAGTTATCTTTTAAAGATCCATTGATGTAGGAAGAAGGAAGTCCATCATACTTTTCTACCAATTGCAATTTGTCATTTTCCAAGCTTCCTTCTAGTACAAACGCTTCATTGGAAGAATTGATGGTTAAAAATCCCTTGCAATTAAAACCATCATAAGCGAGTTGCAATTCACAATCATGCGTACCCGCTATTTTGCCAGTATAAAACCTATTCCATTCAATGGTGGCTCCCTCTAAAAATAAATCATTTATATTTTTAGAAGATTGGCCATTCAATCCAAAAATCATGAAAGTGAACACCAACGAAACAAAGCACTGGAAAATGTATTTACAGTTGTACAAATTAAAAATTTTGAGTGCGATTTAAGGTACTACTACTGAATTTAGGATCTCCTTTATGATATCCTCTTGCGTAATATTTTCCGCTTCAGCTTCGTAGGTCAGGCCAATTCTGTGACGCAAGACATCATAACAGATGCTTCTTACATCTTCTGGTGTCACATAACCTCGTCTTCCAAGAAATGCCATCGCTTTTGAGGCGATTGCTAAGTTGATACTTGCTCTAGGAGACCCTCCAAAATTTAACAATGGTTTTAATTTTTCTAAACCATAATTCTCTGGATTTCTTGTGGCAAAAACAATATCCAAAATGTACTGTTCGATTTTTTCATCCATGTAAACCTTTCGGACAACCTTTCTTGCCTTCATGATCTCTTCTAGAGTTACTACTTTATTCGTTTTGCCAAATGAGTCATCATTCAGATTTCTTCTTATGATCTCTCTTTCTTCTTCTTTCTCTGGATAGCCAATTTTTACCTTCAGCATAAATCTATCCACTTGAGCTTCAGGCAATGGGTAGGTCCCTTCTTGCTCGATCGGATTTTGTGTCGCCAAAACTAAAAAAGGCTCTTCCAACTTAAAGGTATCTGTTCCAATGGTGACCTGTCTTTCTTGCATGGCTTCAAGCAAAGCGGATTGTACTTTTGCTGGAGCTCTATTGATCTCATCTGCCAATACGAAATTTGCGAAAACAGGGCCTTTCCTCACAGAAAATTCATTCTTGTTAGGATTGTAGATCATTGTCCCGATAATATCAGCAGGCAAAAGGTCTGGAGTAAATTGAATTCTACTAAAATTAGCGTCTGTTGCTTGAGACAATGTTTTGATCGCAAGTGTTTTTGCAAGACCAGGAAGACCTTCGAGCAATACATGCCCTTTAGTTAGCAGTCCGATCAACAATCTTTGGAGCATATATTTTTGCCCAACAATTGTTCTTGCCGTTTCTGCGTTTAACTTTTCTACGAATGCGCTATCAACAAATATTTGTTGATTTAACGCTTCAATATCTACGGATTGCTCCATCATAATTATAGATTATTTTATTTTGGATTCTGACTTATCGATCTTTTTGAGGCTCTAATTTCTGAAAATTTTTACAAAAGTCAGTATATTTAAAAACTTAGCAAATATCTTAATTTAATTTTAACCATTTTTTAACACAAGCACCTACAAATCAACAGTTTATGTCGCCATCAAAATTTCTTCTAATTGTTCTACTCTTTTTAATTGGTATAGTTGCCGGGACTGCTCAAGAAAAAGATGGGGTTTTATTGGTCAGGCTCTCTTCTGTTGAAAACAAAGTAGACGCTTTAAAGAAAGCTGGTTTCAAAACCAGAGCTAAAGAAGAAATAGCTGCTAATGATAAATTTAATAGAGACCTCATTGAAAACTTTAGCATTTTTTATACCTGTAGTGATTACTATTTTTACAATTCTCAAAATGCTAAATTGATCAAAAGAGGCATGTTTGACAACAACTTATTAGATGTTAACGGCGAGCCAGTTGATCCAGATCTTGAAAATCTAAATATTTATGTTGCTGAATATGGTGAAGGTTCTCCTCATGATTCAACCGAAGACTACATCGGCAAAGGTTTTGTAGTGCGCAAACTTACTGACAATGAATTTGAAAGGGTACAAAATAGAAAATCTTATGCTGGCTCGGCTTCCGGCTTTTTAAAAGCAGATAAGAAACTAAAAAAATCTGTGATTAAGCTCAATAAGAAAATCTACAAAATGGGATTATTCAAAAAAGTATGATCCCCTAATTCTTGTCATCTGATCAAGGTCACATTTCCTTTCATTGCCACGGTGCTGCAATTTTGAATTTCAATTTCTATGTAATAAGCATATACTTCTGCTGGTACTCGTTTGGTATCAAAATTTCCATCCCAGCCTGTACTTGGGCTTTCATTATTGTATAGCAATTCGCCCCAGCGATCAAAAACTTTAAAAGTAACAACTTGTACAAATTCACTGAACTCCTCTCTTATGGCTACATTGAAAAAATCATTCCTTCCATCATTGTTAGGACTAAATACATTGGGAAACAGACCTAGGTCTGCAATCGTTCCAAGATTGATCTCTTGCGTAAATACATCCATACAGATCTGCATTGAATCTGTTGCTGTTAAGCTTACCGTATAATTCCCTACATTATTATAAAAGTGAAAAGGAGAAAACTCCGTCGATGTTTCGCCATCTCCAAAGTCCCAACTATAACTTGATGCACCAACAGAAGTATTGGTAAACTCAGCTAAACCCTCACAGTAGCCAGCAGCAATGCCTTCAAATTCTGCTCTGAGTTCTGCGATAAAGACGGTATCCGTCACGATCACTTCACAGCCCGTATCATTTGAAGATAAAATGAGATCAACATAGATCTTTCCATTGTCAGGAATGTTGTCGTAAGTATATACAAATGGGTTTTCGTTTTCTACGATTTCACTCCCATCTCCGAGATCCCAGATCCAACTGCTAACATCAACAGTATCACTTATTGAAAGCTCGATCTCCTCTCCCAAACAAATTCTAGGATCATCGATTACTATTTCGCCTTCAGGCCCAACCAACTCAAATACTTGGGTACTACTATTTTCGCAACCAAAGACTTTGGTCGTCAAAGTCACCTCAAAAGTACCTTTGCCAAAAGCAAACGTTGGATCACTTAAAATAGAATTTGAGCCTTCTCCAAAATCCCAGATGTACTCAATATTGTCAGTAGAATCTGAACCATTAAAAAATTCAATGATAGTAGGATAACACAAAGGACTTATGCCATCTACATCAGAAGTAAAACTTGATTCAACAGCATCTTCTACCACTATTGTAACAGTATCCATCCCAAAGCAACCAGATTGATCCTCAGTGTAAGTTAGTATGACTTCAAATACTCCAGTTGTATCATAAATGTAAGTTGGATTTATTCCTTCTACGAATTCACCATTACCCATATCCCAAACAAATTCTAAAAACGATCCTTCACCCGTAAAATCTTGACTAAGTAAAAACCCTTCCTCACCTACACACAAGCCTTCAGGAGCTTCTAATATACTAGAAGTAAACTCATAGACTGGAACAAATTTAATCACATCATCTACACAACCTGCAGCATCAGTAACTTGCATGGTGACTAGCACATTTGGTGGTACCAAATTATCAAAAACGTAACTTGGATTAGGGCCCGTAGTTGTTCCAAATTCACCATACTCTCCAAAAGTCCATAACCAATCAACTAAAGTGGTATCACTTTGAGACAAGTCGGTAAAATCAACAAGTCCTCCGTTACAAAATCGGTCTAAGCTATTGTCATAATTTGCCATTAAATTTTGAATAGAAATAGACTGCATAGTCGTATCCTTACAACCATTTATGTCGGTGACGATCAAAGTTATTTCTTGTTGACCAGAATTTAATGCTCGTTGAGCAAAATTCTCATCCGTCATAATTGGAGTGCTTTCTGAAAACATCCACAAATATCCTTTATGACAATCAGCATGAACATCTTTTGAATCTTCCGCATTTAAGGTGACAAATTCCCCATCGCATATTCGTTCCGGTAGTTCAAAGTTTGCTTCAATTTCTCTGATATGAACCACTTTAGTAGTAGTATCAGGCGGGCAACCATTTCCTGTATCCAAGGCTATTAAAGTGACCGTATAATCGCCTGTTTCTGGAAAAGTAAAAACTATACTTTCTTCAGAAGAAGTTCCAAGCCCATCAAAGTCCCATAATATCTCTCCAGCATCCAAACTTGAATTTTCAAACATTACTTGGTGTGGATTATCACAATCAACCATATAAGAAATTTTTGCAATTGGACCACGTATCTCGAGAGGAACTACTTCAGCGTCTGGGACCATGCATTCCTCAATACTTACTGCAAACAGCAGCTCATAAAATCCAGGATTTTTTTGAATATCACGAAGGTAAGCGTAAGGGTCATAGCACGGATCTGGACCATTATATGGGGGAAAGATCTCATCTATATCATCTGAACTGCAGAGGTATCCAAGATCAGGAATTGTTAAATCAAATATAGGAGGATCGATTACTGTTATCCAAGTACATGCAGAGGTATCGATACAACCATTAGAGTTTTCTATTATCAACTTTACACAGAATTCACCTGGGTTCTCAAAAACATGTTGATGATCATTTTCATCAAAATAGGTTTCGGTCTCGCCATCCCCAAAAAGATAAGTCCATCTTATAATGTCTTCTACAGAACCCGAAACATCTTCAAAATCCACCTGTAAAGGAGCACATCCACGAATTGTATCAGGAATAAATGCTGCATCAGGCAGTCTTTGGATTGGAATGACTTTTCTTATACTATCTCTACAACCATAATTTGTTTCCACTAGTAAAATAATTTCTCTTTTTGTAACCCAATTCAAAAACAAACTGTCTCTTTCTGGTGCCGTGTAAATAAATGAATATTCGCTACCTCTTTCAATACCATTGTAATAGTAGTTTGCATAACTGTCATCATCCGCAGTAATAATAATTTCAACTGGATCATCACAACTTACTGGAGGCATATAACTAAAATCTGCAATTGGATCTTCCACATGAATAGTAAAAGTCGTATCATTTTTGCAATCTTCCAGTGTATAAACTTGTAATGAAATGGTTCTATCACCGGCCATAGTAAATAGCACTTCGGGAAATCTTGAAATTTCATTCGATTCATCTAAATACACTATATCTGGTGGCATATCCCATTCAAAGTCTACGGCATAGATTTCATTGAAAAAAGTAAAATCTTGGCCAAGACAAACAGTGTCAGGTGGATCAAAATCTAAAGGTGGCTTTCCAATCAAAATAGTATCTCGAAAATTAGAAACACAGGGTTCAGGGCTACTGACTTGATGATTGATCACATATAAACCTGGATTCGTATAAACAACATCTTCAGGAAGATAACTGCTTGAAGTTTCTCCATTACCAAAATCCCAAGAATAAGTATTAAGAGGATCAAAAGCTTCCTCCGGGTCAACACTTACAGTAAGTGGTGCTTCACAAATATATTTAGGTCCTGCTTCAAAAGTGGCATCAGGGCCTTCTACATTTATATATTGGACTATCAACTCTGTGGATTTGCAATCTATTAGATTGGTTTGTAATTCTACGGAAACTGACATCAATCCAGGATTGGTATATGTATGAGTTGGATTTTGTTCTAACGATCGGTTACCATCCCCAAAGGACCATAAATAACCAGTCACTTCAAGTCCAGGATCTAGACTTTCTATAATACTTGTAAAGTGAACCTCTAATGGAGTACAGCCAGAAAGAACATTTGCAGTTAATGTAACAATAGGATCTTCAAATACTTTAATGGTGAGATTTCCAATAATTTGAGAGCCAGATGCATTATATAATTCGACTAAGTATTCCCCAGGAATGGTGAATATATGTTCGGGATTTTGATTTATAGAAGTACTCCCATCTTTGAATATCCAATAGTAGCCTTCACTGTTATCTGGCGCAGAAAAACTCACAGTCAATGGGGTACACCCGCTACTCACTGATGCTGTTTGGCCATCAGCAAAGGTGTAAAAAGAAATAGCAAAAAGTAAAAATATTATCCTTTTCATTGTACAGTTTTACCAAAATATATGCGGTGAATTATTAAATGTTTCTACCATTTTTAAATATTGTTCCCGTGAAAAACCACAATAACAGTCAAGGTATGGACTCATTATATTTCCTACTTCCGGAATGTAAGGATCTCCATTTGCATCTGACCCTGGCCATATAAATTGACAATCATTTATAAAAAAAGACAGTCCTGATCCATCATAAGGATCTGCAGGTGTATCACAAATAAAATCTCCAGTCGTTTCACAATTCGAATTATCAACGAGCGTATTATTATTGCCAAATGTAAAAGTATCTAACAACCCAAAAATATGTCCCAATTC
>ENA-ORXM01003154-ORXM01003154.1-marine-metagenome-genome-assembly--contig:-NODE-3154-length-17029-cov-17.794479_pt1 | contig 17029 bp, 11 predicted proteins | sample MGYA00237867_ERZ511480 | MGnify/ENA primary metagenome ERZ511480 (study PRJEB26309, sample SAMN06266103) | marine metagenome | isolation source: Algal blade | place: United Kingdom:Sidmouth, United...
ATTGTTCATTACATTTTTGAACGCTGTCAAAGCAGATTGCTTTTCTCCTGTTTTCAAATAACAATCTGCCAAATGATACATAGCATTTTGTCCATACTCATCGTTCAAAGTATTCAACTCTAAGAAATTAGGGATGGCTTTTTCGTAGTCACCAAACTGATATTGAGTATAAGCCAGTAAGTACAAGTCTTCTTTACTTACTTTGGTCGAACGCTCTACAAAGTAAGACAAATAAGGCAAGGCTTTTTCAAAATTCTTTTGATCGTAATACACCAAACCGACCATCTTATGCATTTGGGTTTTATACTTCAACCCATTAACCTTCAATTTAGGAATGGTGTACTCCATCAATTTTTGGGTCTGATTGGTGCGATAATAAATCTGTGAAATATAATAAGGTAAAATTTTACTATAACGAGCTACATCTTCAACTATAAAAAAGTTTTTTACAGCTGCTTGATAATCACCTTCCTCAAAAGCCAAATATCCTGTATAATAAGAAGCATCTTCAAAATGCTTTCCTTTAATTTTTGCGACTCTCGCAAATTTCTCTTTGGCTTCTTGAAATTCTTGTAAAACAAAGTGACTGTAAGCGGTCATAAACAAATAATTTTCATATTCTTCATAACTCAAATCATTTTCATAAACTTCTTGCAAATTTGCCAAAACTGGTCGATGGCTTTTTTTATTAAAAAACAATTCTGCCAAATGGTAATTTGCCAAAGAATTGTAGCGACGGTTGTTGCCATATTCTTCAATAAAATTGGTCAGCTCATAAACAGCATCGTCTTTCCCCAATATTTTAGAACTCAATGCTTGAAGATAAGCCGCATCCATTTCTTGTGCCGGAAACAGTTTTACGTTTTCTTCGCGAAACCTCAATGCATCTTTAAAATGCTGTTGTGCCAAAGGATAATTTCCCAATCGAAAATACTCTTTACCTTCTTTATAAAATTCGAGTGCCTCATTGTATATAGCAGTTTCTTGCGCCTCCACACTTTTAGGACAAAGCAGCATTGCTGTTATAAAACAACCAAATACTATAAAGTCATTTATCTTTTTGAACATTTGTTTTCGTTCTAATTGTTTTTATTCTTAATTAATTTTCTATTAAAATCACTCATTCTTACCAAACAGTCCTTCCAATACTTCATTCGTCAAAGCCGACCAATTCCCCCACGAATGTCCTTCATTTACTTCATAGTACTTTACCTGAAATTGTTTGCTTTCCATCAACTCCTTCATTTTATCTCGTCCTCGTTGTACTCTGGAGCGGACACTGGAATAGGGAATGCCCATTTCTTTCGCCAAATCCTTTTGTTTTATCCCCTCAATATCCGCCTTTCTAACGGCATAACCATATTTTTCAGGTAGATGATTGATTAGTGAGTGTATACATTTGTCTAATTCGGTAGAGATATTGGTGAAATACTCAATTTCTCTGGAAATGTTGAGGTCATCCAGTCGATTATTATAAACCTTGTACTTGCTTTTACGATAAAAATCAATAACTGCATTTTTGGCAATGGTAAAAACCCAGCCCCTAATATACCTAATTTCAGAGAGTGTATCACTTTTTTCCGACACTTTTAAGAATACCGTTTGCATAATATCCTTCGCATCTTCATCATTGTCCACCTTTTTTAAGATGAAATGATAAACCTCTTGATGTAAAGTAATGAATACTTCTTCAAGTGACATGTCTTGTCTTTAAGAAAAATTGGTGGCAATATTGCGAACTAAAACACACTCTATCTTAAAAGACGAATGAGTTTAAAAAATGATGCAAAAATCTTAAATTTTATCGTTTAAATCGTTTTTGTTAATTCAAATCTTTGAAATTCAAAGCCTTGATTCGCCTTTATGCAGGGGTACAGGCCATCCAAAATAGACCCGATGGTAGTGGTATGGTGCAGCTTGGCAGTAGATGTAAGGCATTTTCAAAATGCCTTACATCTTTGGAAAGCCACCATAAGAACGGACAGCGGGACTCAAACGTTGTGTCGAAGCTATAAACCGTTGTCTCCTAAAAATAACGAAACAAAAAATCACATTATTTGAATCACAAGGGAATTTATATCTTTGCGTTATTGTTTACAAGAAAGCGTTAATCACACAAAATTTATTATTTTTTTAAATATACGAAATGAGTAAAGAAATTACAAGTCGAGAAGAAGATTACTCGAAGTGGTACAATGACATTGTACAGAAAGCGGATTTAGCCGAGCATTCGATAGTGCGTGGATGCATGGTGATAAAGCCGTATGGTTTTGGGATTTGGGAGAATATGAAGGCACAGTTGGATAAAAGATTTAAGGAAACAGGTCACGTTAACGCTGCTTTTCCCTTATTTATCCCAAAAAGCTTTTTGAGTAAAGAAGCCGATCACGTTGAAGGTTTTGCCAAAGAATGTGCTGTGGTAACACATTATCGCCTTAAAAATGATCCCGATGGAAAGGGAGTGATCGTTGATCCAGACGCAAAATTAGAGGAAGAATTAATTGTGCGTCCAACATCGGAGACGATTATTTGGCATAGTTATAAAAATTGGATTCAGTCTTATCGTGATTTACCGATTTTAATCAATCAGTGGGCAAATGTGGTGCGTTGGGAAATGAGAACTCGCTTATTTTTAAGGACTTCTGAATTTTTCTGGCAGGAAGGACATACCGCACATGAAACGTCTGAACAAGCCGTAGAAGAAACGGTAAAAATGTTGGATGTATATGCCGAATTTATGGAGGAATATATGGCGGTGCCTGTCATTAAAGGGGTAAAAACGGAGAGTGAGCGTTTTGCAGGAGCTTTGGACACCTATACAACGGAGGGCTTGATGCAAGATGGAAAAGCCTTGCAAATGGGAACTTCTCACTTTTTGGGACAGAACTTTGCGAAGGCGTTTGACTGTCAGTACCAAACTCGTGAGGGCAATATGGAATATGTGTGGGCAACATCTTGGGGCGTTTCGACTCGTTTGATGGGTGCTTTGATTATGGCACATTCGGACGATCAAGGCTTGGTCATTCCTCCGAAATTAGCTCCAATTCATGTGGTCGTTGTGCCTATTTTGAATAAGAAAACGATGGAGCGTAAAGGAGAAATGGACGCTTTGGTCGAAAAATTAAAGGCAGATTTGGGGACGGATGTTCGTATCAAATACGATGATGACGACCAAAAAAGACCAGGATTTAAATTTGCTCAACATGAGATGAGAGGGGTGCCGTTGCGTGTGGCTATCGGACCAAGAGACTTGGACAATGGGGTGTTAGAAATCGCTCGTCGAGATACGAAGGAAAAAGCGACATATCCTATTGAGGAAGCGGCTACCATCATTCCTAAGCTTTTGGAAGAAATTCAACAAAATTTATACCAGAAGGCGTTGGATTACCGAACGGAGCATATTACCAAAGTAGATACTTTTGACGAGTTTAAAGAGGTTTTGAATGGTAAAGGAGGTTTTGTCTCTGCACATTGGGACGGAACGGCTGAAACGGAGGATAAAATTAAGGAGGCGACAAAAGCGACCATTCGTTGTATTCCTTTGAATAACCCTTTGGAAGATGGGGTTTGTGTTTTCACAGGGAATCCTTCGACACAACGAGTTTTGTTTGCTAAAGCGTACTAATCTTGTTTTTGTGGTTTAAGTGGTTTTTGTAGTTTTTGTGGTTTTTGTGGTTTTTGTAGTTGGTAGTTCTTGGTGCTGTGGTTCTTGGTTGTGGATGGGCATGTGTTTTTGTTTTTGCGATTTGGGTTTTTTATTATTACAATACAAAAATCAGTGTAATCCCAAAAATCCATAAAAATCCGTGATTTAAGGCTTTGTGGCTGTGGAAACTGACTCACGAATCCACTAATTCCCCAATATACTATAGCAGTCCTATCTGAAAATAGAAAAAGTGTATCTCACGCAAAGGTCGCAGAGTTTTTCGCAAAGGTCGCAAAGAGATTGGTTTCTGTTGAGCTTTGCGGTCTTTGCGTCAAAATTCTTTGCGGTCTTTGCGTGAAAGAAAATTCCTGAACTGAATTAGGACTGCTATAATACGCCAAGACCGATTCCCCAATCGACTGATTTACAAATACCAATTTAACTAATTATGGACAAGTTACGGGAAATTATTACAACATTTGATACGGAGTATATTCGAGAATTTCATGTTTTTATTAATCGTCAGAAGGCGAAGAAGGAGCGTAAAGACTTGAAGTTATTTGAATTGTTTTGTGAGGCAAAAATGTATAAGCCAGAGGAGATAGTTACCATGCTTTATGATAAGGTGGCAAAATCAACAAAAGCGGCTTATTATGCTTTGCGTAAGCGATTGTTTGAGCACATTACAGAGTTTATTGTGTTGAAACAGATGGAAGATGACCCGACAACGGCATCATCTGTGATGGGCTTGTTCTCTTTAGTGCAGTATTTATTTGGCAAAAAGTCAATAGCCTTGGGGTGGAAGTATTTGAGGAAGGCGGAACAGTTGGCAGAAACGAGCGAACAGTATCTTTTACTGAACAATATTTATTTATTACAAATGGAGTGGTCGGTACACGAAAGTGCCGACCCTTTTAATATTATAGAAGAAAAGTGGATTGCCAATAAATATCAGGTGCGTTTGGAAGAAAATGCGGTGGTGGTGTTGGGATTGATTCGCCACAAATTGAAACAACAACGTTTGGAAGGAAAGGATCAGCATATTGAATTGATGATTCGAGAAATTTTGCAAAAATATGATTTAGATGAAGCGATTTTTAAACGACCTAAATTGTTGTACACCGTTTTGGCCATTATTCGGAGTGCTTCTTTAGGGCGACGCAATATTGATCTTTTTGAGCAGTATGCTATTCGCCAATATGATTCGGTGGAGGCAAATGAGGGTTTTTCAAAGCACAATCATTATTATAAACTGAGTATTTTGTACATGATTACCCATGTGCTTTATCGCAATTTTAAATTTAAAGAAGCAGAAATTTATTTAGAAGAATTTGCGAGAATTTTAGAGCAGTACAACCGTAGTCACTATACAGATTTTTATCCTAAGTTCTTGATGTTAAAAGCGACAATTTTTGCTTATAGTGCGAGAGGAAAAGAAGCTATTGAATTGTACGAAGATGCTTTGAAATCCAAAAAAAACAAACTGAACGTACAAGACAGATTGAACATTCTGTTGAACTTGAGTGTGGTGTATTTTATGCAAGAAGACTATGGCGAAGTCATTAATGTTTTGAATAAAATGCATCGACATACCAATAAAAATCATTCAGATAATTTTTTGGCGAAAAAGATGGGGAAAGAATGGTTGATGAAAAAGAGCTTTTTGGAGGTAATGGCTTGGTGTGATTCGGAAGATTATAATTTTGCTTTAGGTCGCATTCGGTCAATAGATCGTAACTTTAAAGAATTCTTTGAAACACAAGTTGTCTATAAACGAGCGAAGATTTATTTGGGCTATGTGAAAAAATACATTAACCAGCCCACTTGGTTAACGAAGGAGGTATTTCATAACGAAATTGTACCAGGCTTGGGCGTAAAACCTGGTCGAAAAGAAGATGTACAATTGATTGCCTATTATAGTTGGTTAAAATCAAAAGCATACAATTGTGGACCTTATGAAGCCTTGTTAGATGTTATCAAAAATACAATCGTCATTGATCCTTCTCAAGAGCGACTTGCCGCTTTAGATCGACGACTCAAAAATCAACCAGCAATCACCAATGCGCTCAAAACATTGAGTCAAGAATATTTGAAAACACCTTTTCCTATCCCCAAAAATGAGGAGACAAGCATTCAACAAAATTGGGCAGAAGCTTATAAAGCCAAAGACTTTGAAAAAGCATCAGAGCAGCTCAGCGAAATTTTGGAAACAGATAAAGCCAAAGACCAACATTATTTTTATGGGGCATTAGCGGCACTTTACCAAAAAAACAAAGAACCCGAAAAAGCCGTAGATTGGCTCGATAAAGTTGAAGGAGGTTTGTATAGTGAAGACATTGATTGGTACAAAGGTTTGGCATACATCCAATTGGAAAAAAATGAGGAAGCCAAACAAATATTAGAACACATCGCAAAATTAGGAAGCGAAAAACGAAAACAGGAAGCTGCTAAATTATTGAAATTACTTTGATATATAAAGTGAAAAACAAAGCAGCTTTTTCACTAAGGAAGGAATAAAAAAGCCCCACTAATTTTTTAGTGAGGCAGTTTTTTAAAAATTTAGAATGTATTTTAAATTAATATAATGAGTAAACGCTTTTTTGTTTTAAAACTCAATTATAGCCTTATATAGCAATCCTAATTCAGTTCAGGAATTTTCTTTCACGTTTGCGTGAGATACACTTTTTCTATTTTCAGATAGGACTGCTATATAGAGCCATAAACGAGTAATTATAGGCATATTTATTTAAGTTTTAAATTTGCTGTTCATCAAGTCTTTAAATGATGTAAATCTTAGTAATAATAGTTTGGAAAAAATATTCCAACAAAAAAAGCCCCACACAAAATACGTATGGAGCTTTTATAATATTGCTTACCGTTGATAGAAGTAGCGGCTATTCAAAATAGACCTGATAGTAGCGGTATGGCAAAGTAGTTTATGTGGTTTCTGTTGTTTTTGTGGTTTATGTAGTTACTTAACTTTAATAAAGAGGTTGTTGCTTTTGCCATAATAGCGGATAGCAGGCCTGAATGTTACGACGAAGCTGCTTCCGTTCTCTCCTTATTAAAACTATCGTATTATTACTTTCTTTGTAAATACGGTATTTCCATCGCTAATCTGACAGAAGTAAACGCCTGCTTCTAAAGATAGATTGAAATTTTGTTGATAGTGTTTGTCGGTTTTCTTTGTGGACTGACGGTGGTGTTCTTTGCCTGATACATCAAAAACGATGACTTCGATGTCGCCTTTCATCTCATTTTCAAAATCAAGGACAAACTCGCCTTTGTTCGGATTGGGGGTGATGCTTATTTCTGTTGTCTGAATGTCTAAATCTTCAATATTGGTAGAGACAACATTCCCATCGGCATCGGTTTTTATCAACACACTCACAAAAGCATTGTTGAGGGTGACGACACCGCCCAATACATAACTATTTTCCATCGGTTCTAAATGGTAGAGGATAGGACCATCGCCCGCCGTACTATAAAATTTTGTCCACATTTCATTGCCATTTGCATCGGTTTTGATCAATGCCCCTTGTCTGTCTGCTGTTTCTCCGCTTTCTGGTGTGAGGTTGGCTAAAAATACCAAGTCGCCCTCACTTGTTTCTGTGACATCATAAGAACCAAAAGCGTCGCCTGCCTGTAAATAAATTTTGTCCCACATAATAGCTCCATTGCTATTGCTGACTTTCATAATATGCATATTAAAAACACCATCTGCATCGCTTATTGTACCAATGGTTATATAATTTCCATCGCTTGTTTGAATGGTTTTTAGGATTCTACCAAAGGTTGTTGCGCCTTCTGCAATATAGGCTGATTCCCATATAATATCGCCGTTGCTGTTGGATTTTAAAAGATAGGGTCTTGTTGCTGTGACGCCATTGGTTGTGTTCAAAACATTGTCCGCCCGTCCGCTTACAATAAGCTCACCAGCACTGTTTTCTAAAATACCATAAGCATTTGCTGCTGTTGCATACTCAGGTCTATGGTGTTTTTGCCACATAAGATCACCCGATTCATTCAGTTTGCACCAATACAAATCGCCCAAAGTTCCTCGGCCACCTGCATGGTAACCGCCATCTGTGGCAATCACTGCTTTCTGAAAATTGGCACGAGAAGAATCTAAACGAGTATCCCACAAGATGGCACCTTCTTCAGTGACTTTAGTAATATTGGTTGCACCACTACTGAGGCCTTGTAAGACGTAATTGTCATCATTGCTCTGAATAATTTGATAGCTTCTTATCAATTCATTGTTGTCGATTACAAATTCAGTGGCATCATTGCCATCTGCATCGAGTTTAAACAAACTTGGTGTACTTCGCTGATTTGCGCCAATATTGGTCAATGAACTGATTAAATAACCACCATCGTTGGTCGTTGTAAAAGAAGTCGTTCCACTTCCATGTTGCGATCCTATGGTACCATAAGATTGCGTACTACTGACGTCAAGATTATTGTCTACTGGAGCAAAGAAAAAATCATAGCCATTTTCATTCAAGCCAGAAGAATGTCCTGCAATTGCATAGCCATTATCTGTTTTTACAACTGCATTGGCTTCGTCTATTCCGTTGTTAAAATCCTTAAAATTGTTAAAGGATTGTCCTGTGTTGGTGACAGTTCTTAGTATAATGTCGTTGTTGTTGTCGTTTGTTGATGTACCGACTGCAATGATTTCATTATCACTAATAGGCGTGATGTGATTAAAGAATCTGCTTTGTGAAGAAAAACTGTTTTCTGCATCAATGTTTATCCACATCAACGAACCTGCTGAATCAGTATAAGCGATAAATGGTGGGCCATTGCTATAAGAATTATAACTTGGACCGCCACCAGCTAAATACATATTGCCATTGTCTTCGATGTGTATATCCATAATCGTTACGAAATAAGGAATGTCATTTTCATCGACAATATCAATGGTTCTATCCGCTAAAAGCGTTCCCTCTTGGTCCAATTTCCATATTTTTGGAAGTGCGCTATTGTATTGTGGTGTAGCGGTGTAGCCTGTCAATATGTAAAAGTTGCTTGGTGTTGCTTTGATGCTGTATGTTCCATCTGCCACAGAAAAAGAAGTGTAGGCTTGTTCCCAGGTTTTTGCTCCATTTTCGTCTAATTGCATCGTAAAAGCTTGCGTTTCATTGAGATCACCTTCTTCTGTTCCAGCGATTAAAATGCTGCTTCCGTCTATCGCAAGGATTGCTTTTTGGGTTGCTTGATTTTTTTCGGAGACATAAGTATTTTCCCACAAGACACTCCCATCATCACCACTTACTTTTTTCGCAAAAATATTTCCGCCCTCTTCAAAAGTTCCTATATGTCCTACAACATAAAAGTGTCCGTCAGGACTTGGCAAAACTTCTATACCATATTCGTCGTCAGCTTCACCATAGTATTGGCTCCAAAGTTCTGTACCAGTGGCGTCTATTCGCAACAAATATGCTTGTTGTCCTACATCTTCTTGGTTAGAAGTGCCAAATAAGGCGAATCCATCATCTACCGCAATCATTGAATTGCAAAAATCAGTAGTGTTTGCAACTCCATAGTATTTCTCAAAGGTAGTTTGTGCGTTGAGTTGCACAGTTATCATTAAAACTAGGAGGAGAAATAGTTTTTTCATAGTATTCATTTAAAATTATTAGTATTATAAGCGTACAGACCGTGTAAGCTAGACCTGATAGTAGCGGTATGGCATTCTTTGGTTTATGTGGTTTAAGTAGTTGTTGGGACAAGGCATGCCTTGTCCGTACAGTCCCATGTGGTTTATTAATAATAGATTCGTTGATATTTGCCATAATAGCGTATAGCAGGCCTGCGTGTTACGACGAAGCAATTGACCGTTTTCTCCTTATTTTTAAAATTTAGGAGAGAAAGGTTTGTCTTTCATCGTTACGGAAAGTCCCGCTGTCCGTTCTTATGGCTAACTTATTTACCCAAAAAAATGTAGAGAACTACAAAAACAACATAAACTACAAAAACCACATTCGCCATACCACTACCATCGGGTCTATTTTGGATGGTTTGTACCCTTTGTTCATCTTGATATAGAACGAAAATAGGGCAAATTAAGTTGCTGTTTCTAAAATAAATGATATATTAGTGAGAGATTGTGCCAAACGCCATAAAACCCCTTTGTATATTTGTAGTCCAATGCTATGAATTTAGTGGTGTCTCCCACCACATCACTAAAGTTCTTTAATTTATCGCCAAAAAAAACAACTTTTTATGATAAGCAACTTTTTGGAAAACCTCGTTAAATCGAGTTGTGGAATCGTCATGTTGTGTTTTGTACTATTTTCACAAACAATTCAGGCAGAAAAACCACATGCAGATATAGTTTCTACTTCTATCCTGTCTATGCCTTCACCCACAGTAGAAGACGTCAAATTGACGACGCATGATTGGTGGACAAGTGGTCACTTACATCTTGTTATTACGGTACAAGGAAAAATGCCAGATCCCAGCCAAGACCAAGCAAAATATTTTTTAAACTTTAAGAATCAATGGGTTATCGAGGCGGAAGGCTTCATCAATCACCAACTCAAAAACCATTCCCTCAAAATTGAGAGTATGACGGCAGGGGAAAGCGAAACCAATCGAGAGCATACTTTAGATGTGCATATAGTCCTAAAACAAGTTACCGACTCAAAACGGGACAAGTCTTGCAATATCATGGCTTTTATCTATACAACCAACTCGCCAGATAAGAACATAGAAAAGTCTTGTTTGGAAAAATTAGATGAAGAATTACAAGTTTTTAAGAAGACATGGAAACCAATTATCTTTTTTAGGGGTTTCATTAAGAATGGAGATAGCAAAACAACACACCGAACACATTGGGAAGCGGTTATTGGGGTTAGGTAGTTTATGTGGTTTGTGTGGTTTTTGTAGTTTGTGTGGTTTTTGTAGAGCCTAATAACCTAATATACTAATTCCCCAATACACTAATATACTAATTCCTACAAACCATCTCCATGTTAACAATTAACAACAATCACTATACCCATGTCAGATTCTACACCCTATCAGGATAAAGAGTTTAAAAGTGAGAAGGCATTGCGTCCCTTTCTCAAACGGCTTTTTGTTTATAGCTTTCGACACAAAAAACTATTTTGGTCTTTTTTAGCAAGTATCTTATTAATTGCTTTGGTTGATGCCGTTCAGCCATTGGTTTGGATGTTTTTCTTAGACAAAGCAGTTGTTCCAGGTGTGGAGGCATACCAAGAAGCACAAAGTAAAGGTATTGTCCTAACTATGGATTATACCAATATCTATATCTATGGAGGTCTCTTTCTTTTTAATGGAATGCTTGCAGCCATTGCCGTTTACTTTTTCGTCTTATTTGCAGGAAAAATCAAAGAGATCATTTTGTATGAATTGCGTCAAGAGATGTTTGCCAAGCTCCAACAACTCTCCTTTTCCTTTTATGATAAATCTCAAACAGGTTGGTTGCTTTCTCGACTGACTTCTGATGCACAAAAAGTTTGTGGTTTGATTTCGTGGGGATTCTTAGACGTTGTATGGGGTTGTACCATGATTACTGCTTGTTTGGTGTCTATGTTCTATTTTAGTTGGAAACTAGCCCTAACAGTCTCTGTAGTCATTCCTATCTTAATGATTGTCTCCATAAAAATTCGAGTGATGATTTTGAAATACTCAAGATCCTCAAGACGCATCAATAGCGACATCATCGCCAATTATACCGAACATATTAATGGGATTGAAGTCAATAAAATTACTGCACAAGAAGAAAGAGTCAGTCAAGATTTTGGTCGTTTGAGCCAACGCATGCGAGAAGTGACCTTTCAAGCTGATTTATACACCGCCCTTTACAAGCCCTTAGTCATTTTTATGGGTTCTATAGCAGCCGTTTTGGTCATCTATTTTGGTGGAAAAATGCTGCTTTTTGAAACCATTACTATCGGACTTTTTGCAGCATTCTTTCGGTACGCCATTCGCATTTTTGATCCCATCAATGAAATTGCCCAATTTTATGCCTTTGCCCAATCAAGTTTATCCGCAGGAGAGCGTATTTTTGGCTTATTGGACGAAGAAATAGAAATAGCGGATTTGCCCAATAGCCCTAAATTTGAAGAAATAAAAGGAGACATCACCTTTGAAAACGTAGATTTCTACTACGTCAAAGAAAAAATGGTCTTAGAAAATTTCAATCTCAACGTAAAAGCAGGGCAATCCATCGCTTTAGTAGGTCCAACAGGAGAAGGAAAATCAACGATAGTCAATTTGGTCGCTCGTTTTTACGAACCCAAAGAAGGACGCATCCTCATTGATGGCATAGACTACAAAGAAGCCACTTTACACAGTTTGAGAAGCCAATTAGGAATGGTCTTACAAACGCCTCATTTGTTTGCAGGAACTGTACGAGACAATGTTCGTTATGCCAAACCCAATGCGAGCGATGCCGAAATCAAAAAAGCACTCCAACTCGTTGCAGCCGAAGAATTGATGAATATATTGGAGGAGGAAGTAGGAGAGGGGGGAGACCATTTGTCGATGGGACAAAAACAACTCATTTCTTTTGCAAGAGCCATTTTAGCCAATCCACGCATTTTCATTATGGACGAAGCGACCTCCTCGATTGATACCGTTGCAGAGTCAAATATTCAAAAAGGCATTGAAGAACTCTTAAAAGGACGTACTTCTTTTATCATTGCCCACCGACTATCAACGATTAAACATTGTGATAGAATCTTAGTAATCAATAAAGGAGCAATAGTAGAAGATGGTTCGCACAAAGAACTTATGTCAGCAAAAGGAAAATACTATAATTTGTATACCAAGCAATTGCGTTCTCGTGTTGTAGAAAGTGAAGTGGAGGCTTGATGAGAAAATATTCCAATTTGAAAATCAAATAAATTCCTATTTTTTAGTAAAAAATACTGTTACTTTTTTTTTGAACAAGCAGGAACAAAGCATATTTTCGACACTGAGAATATTCTTTTCTCTTGGGAGAAAGAAAAGAATAGATCAAGAATGTGCTACTGCTATTTGCGTGAGCAAAAGCAATAGCATTTCTTTGTTTTTCATCATGAGACAAAGTTAAAGAAAAGGCTACCTATTTTTTAGGTGGCCTTTTTTTGTTATAAATTATTAAAATAAGTTAAGTGTATTTGTTATTTATTAATATATGATATAAAGCAATTTATAGAAGCTATAGACCGTTTGGAAATATTATTTATATAAAAAGTTATATGTAAAATTTGTATTCTAAAAAATAACATATATCTTTAGAAAGACAAATAACTATTTTTTTTGCGCTTAAATATAATTAACTATGAAAACATATTCAAATCCATTGCGCTTTGCAGTGAGTTACGTTCCACACATTATAGAATTCTCTAAGGATGAATTTGAAAACGGACTTAATGAACCTATTACAGAAGACGACTGGGAATACTTTGGGAAGGTTTGTACCAATATTTTTGGTAGCCAGAAAAGTCATGTTGACATTTCGGAAGAAATCTATTTCCTAAAAGAACATTTAAGCCAAGAAGTGTTTTTACGTGAAGAAACTTTACGGTTTGTTCAAGAGGTTTATAAAGATACTGTCGGAGCTGGTTTGACAGAAATAGTGTAATACACTACATGCAAAGATTGAAGCAATGGAAAATACGTTAGCTAAAAAGCCCTTCAAAACAAATAAGTTTGAAGGGCTTTTTCTTTTTTACGATTACATAATCCTACAAAAAATACCGTTCTTTGAGGACAAATTAGAAACAATGAGTCCAATAGAAAAATATCTCTACCGTTTTATCGCTTTTGCTTGTTTAGGCGTTACCACTGAAATCTTCTTCACTGCCTTTTACAAGTTTTCCGAAAAAGGACATTCCACCGCCGATTTGCTCAAATTAGAAGGCAATTCTTATGTTTGGATGGTCTTTATTTACGGTTCTGCCGCTTTTCTAATTCCTTTTTATTACGGACTCATTCAAGGTTTCCCCCTCATTGTACGATTACTACTTTATGCTTTAGGCATTTTCCTTATCGAATACATCGCAGGTTTTGCCTTAGACAAAGCCACAGGTCAATGCCCGTGGGAATACTCCAGTCGTTGGAATATTTCGGGTTATATCCGCTTAGATTATACGCCCTTTTGGATGGTCTTTGGCTTTATGTTAGAAAGAGTCTCCCTGTTTTTGGACGTTGTTTTGGATTAGTTTTTTTGGTGCTGTGGTTCTTAGTGCTGTGGTGCTGTGGTTGTTATTATCCGTTCTATTCGCCCCGTTCTATTCGCCCCGTTCTATTCGCCCTTGTCACTCGCCACCCGTCCCTAAAAAAAACTACTTCTTCCTAAAATAAACCGCAATTGGCACACCCGTCAAATCAAATTCCTCTCTCAAACGATTTTCCATAAAGTTCTTGTAAGGAGCTTTGACATACTGTGGTAGATTGCAGAAAAACGCAAAACTTGGATAGTACGTAGGCAATTGCGTTACATATTTGATTTTGACAAATTTGCCCTTAATACTTGGTGGAGATTGGCGTTCCAACGCATCTTCTAAAAATACGTTCAACACAGAAGTCGTAATTTTTGTTTGCCGTCTATGGAATACCGCAATAGCTTCTTCAATTACCTTAAAAACCCTTGTTTTTTCCAAAGCAGAGATAAAAAATATCGGGACATCATTAAAAGGTGCCAATTTGTACCGAATACGTTCCTCCATATCTCTGGCAGTATTTGTTTCTTTTTCGACCAAATCCCACTTATTGACCAAGATAATAACCCCTTTTTTCTTTTTTTGAATCAGCCTAAAAAGTGCCAAATCTTGCGCTTCAATCCCAGCTTGAGCATCAATCATCAACAAACAGACATCCGAATCATCAATTGCCCGAAAAGCCCGGATGACCGAATAAAACTCCAAATTTTCCATCGTTTTTGCCTTCTTTCTCACCCCTGCCGTATCAATCAACAAAAACTCCTTACCAAATTTATTGTAGTGTGTATGGATAGAATCACGGGTTGTCCCTGCAATATCGGTAACAATATTTCTATCTTCCCCAATCAAAGCATTCAACAAAGATGATTTTCCGACATTAGGCTGCCCCACAATCGTGATTTTTGGCAATTCATTTTCTGATTCTTCCTCCTCTTCTTTGATATAAGTCACCAAATCATCCAACAACTCCCCCGTGCCACTTCCCGTAATTGACGAAAGAAAGTGTGTATTTGCAAAACCCATACTATAAAACTCATTCGCCATATAAAGCCGTTGCGAATTATCCACTTTATTGACTACTAACAAAACAGGTTTATTAGAACGGCGCAACAAATTAGCCAACTCCGCATCCAAATCTGTAATACCACAAGTCACATCCACCATAAAAACGATAAGAGAAGCCTCATCAATGGCAATTTTTACTTGTTCCCGAATCGCCTTTTCAAACACATCATTAGAACGAGGCACAAATCCCCCCGTATCAATCACATTAAAAGGTATTCCATTCCAGTCAGAGACACCATATTGACGGTCTCTGGTCACCCCACTAAAATCATCCACAATGGCATCTCTACTGCCCACAAGACGATTATAAAGGGTCGATTTCCCCACATTGGGTCTTCCTATAATAGCTACTGTAAAACTCATGGGCGCAAAGATAGCCTTTTTAGTTAGAGCTTGTTTGTACTTTGAATTTAAAAGCGAAAATAGTGTGTTTTTTGTTTGAATGAAGCATTTTTAGAAGTTCGTAGCAGGGCTACGGTGCTGAAAAAAAGACAAAATTCAGGCGAAAAAGACGCATTTTTAACTTAAATCTGAAAGTACAAACAAGCTCTTTTGTGGTTTATTTAGTTTAAGTAGTTTTTGTAGTTTGTTTTGTTGCTATTGATATGATTGTAGTCATTTTAGGAGTATTTTTAAGGAGAGAACGGTCAGTTGCTTCGTCGTGCAGCATGGGCCTGCTGTCCGTTCTTATGGTGGCTTGCTGCCCAGTTAGGGCAACCACAAGGGATGGGCGCAAACCAGATTGTCGTATAAATATATTATATTTAACTCAAAAAGATGATAACAGAAGAAGAATTTTTAGGATTGGCAAAGTCCAAATATAAAGAAATAAGATCACTTAACGAAAAACCAAGCCTTTTAGAATATGAGCAAGGATTGGTAGAAATCATGCAAGAATTAGGTCGTCAAGTAGTAGAGACAAATTTGGGAAGTTCTTCCCAAGATCGTCGAAAAAAAAGAAATATCAATCCACCTTTGGATCTATCAGAATAAATCGGGATCATCCATATATTAAGGAAAGTAAGCATAATCTGGCTATTACTCCTTTATTACAAAGCCATATATTAGAGTATGCAAATGCAGTTCCTTTTAAACAAGGGATGGAGCTGCTCAAAACGGCTATTCCTTCGGCTATAGTAAGTGCCAGTCAATCTCAACGTTTGGTTCAATATTTTGGAAACTTACCAGAGATGGAAGACCTGCTTCAAACTCCAGGATTTAGCCTTTCCAAACAGCAAGATGAAGAAGTGCCCATTTTGTACTTGCAAGCGGATGGTGGACATTTGCTTACAGATGAAAAATATAAAGAGACAAAAGTAGGACGATTGTTTGCTGGGGAGCATATTAAACAAATATCTTCTGATAATCAGGAAGTTAGTTTGCGTAATAAGTTAGAACATTCTGATTATATGGCTCATTTAGGATGCAGTGATGACTTTATAAGCCGATTTAATCCATTGATTCAGAATCATCTCACTGATGCCAGTGACACTCAAATAGTCGTCATTAGTGATGGAGCAACTTGGATTGCTAATTGGATAAAAAAGGATTTCTCAAATGCCACCTTAATTTTAGACTTTTATCATGCTAAAGAAAAACTATGTGAATTTGCTACAATGGTTTTTAACTCAAAAGATAAAAGAACAAACTGGATTGAAAAACAAGCACAAGATTTGTTGGAGGGAAAGGTCGATAATGTCATAGTAGCCATAGGTGACAAAGCAGTAGGACGAAATAAAAGCATCATCGAAAAAGCTGAGAGTGTCATTATTTATTATCAAAATAATAGCTACCGAATGAAATATAATCTATATCAAAAAAAAGGTTATTGTATTGGTAGTGGTGCCATTGAATCTGCTATTAGTACAGTCGTTCAACAAAGATGTAAATTGGTTGGGCAAAGATGGACCAAAAGGGTTAAAGCTGTTTTAAATTTGAGGGCTGCTTTCAAAAGCAAGAAAAGAAAACAAATTAGAAAACTTATCAAATACCAAATGGGGTATCAAGCAGTGGCATAAGCGACAATCTGGTTTGCGCCCATAGAATTGGCTTTTTAAGAAAAAATTGGAGAATTGGCTTTTAAGATTTGGGTAATAATTGGTGGGAAAAATTGGTTTAAGATTCGGGTAATAAT
>ENA-ORXM01003156-ORXM01003156.1-marine-metagenome-genome-assembly--contig:-NODE-3156-length-17016-cov-3.409115_pt1 | contig 17016 bp, 15 predicted proteins | sample MGYA00237867_ERZ511480 | MGnify/ENA primary metagenome ERZ511480 (study PRJEB26309, sample SAMN06266103) | marine metagenome | isolation source: Algal blade | place: United Kingdom:Sidmouth, United...
AGTCATATAGTGAAGCTGGTAATAGGTTAATGAAATGGTATAGGATTCAACTATTTTCACATTCATAATTCAACATTAATAATTAAGAGAGGTGTCAGAGCTGATGGACAGGGTATTAAGGACCTATTTCAAGTATCGACAGCAGCGTATTGCAGCTGTTCTTGCTGATCCATTTCCCTACCAAGAGCGCATACTGAGCAGAATACTAAAGGCCAATCGCCACACAGCATATGGTCGCGCTCTGGATTTTGAAAAGATAAGTTCCTATCGAGACTACTGTTCTGCTGTCCCAGTTGTGGATTACGAATCGATCTATCCTTTTATCGCAAGGATGATGGAAGCAGAACCCAAGGTGCTAGTCTCTGACCCTGTCAGCTGGTTTGCCAAGTCTTCTGGCACGACGAATGATCGCTCCAAGTATCTGCCCATCACAAGAAATTATCTCACCAGCGGACATCTCAAATGCACCTGGTTTACTGCTTCCGCCATCTACAATGAAAACCCCGGCGCCAAGCTGTTCAAGGATAAGAATCTCATCATGGTAGGCAGTCTGGAACAGCGACCTCATGGTATAACGGTGGGTGACATTTCTGCTATAATGCTACATCACTATCCTAAGATTGGACGGGGTTTTTCCACGCCAGATATTGATATCGCATTGATACCCGATTGGGATGAGAAGATTTCTAGGATTGCGGAACTCTGTATCCATGAGCGGGTGACCTTGCTCGGTGGGGTGCCGACTTGGACTTTGGTTTTATTTAAAAAAATACTTGAAATTACTGGCAAACAAAACATACTTGAAGTTTGGCCTAACTTACAAGCCTATATGCATGGTGGTGTAAGCTTTAAACCATATGTGGAGCAGTTCAAGCAGTTTATTCCTAATGCTGATTTTGCTTATCAAGAAGTTTATAACGCTTCAGAGGGTTACTTCGGCGCTCAAGATGATCTTTCAGATCAGGGTATGTTGCTCTTTCTCGACAACGGTATTTATTACGAATTCTTGCCAGCTGACCAATGGAATTTAGAAAATCCGAGAGCGATTGGTTTGGAGGAAGTTGAGTTGGGTGTCAATTATGCAATAGTGATTACCACCAACTCTGGCCTATGGAGATACTTGCCTGGTGACACGGTGATGTTTACTTCTAATTCGCCTTATCGTATTAAAGTGACTGGGCGTACCAAGCATTTCGTCAATGCATTTGGAGAGGAAGTAATGGTTGAAAACACCGATATGGCACTCGCCAAAACTTGTATGCAAACTGGTACAATTGTAAATGAGTACACGGTTGCTCCGGTCTATTTCCAAGGTGGTAACAAAGGTGGTCATCAATGGCTCATTGAGTTTGAACGCGCTCCTGCCGATATGCGTTTGTTCAACGAATTACTCGACAAAAATCTCCAGCAAATCAACTCTGACTACGAGGCTAAACGAACGAATAACATGGCGCTTGAGCAGCTTCAGCTCAACGTTCTTCCCAAAAATACTTTTATGAATTGGATGAAATCTAAGGGAAAATTTGGTGGGCAGAATAAGATTCCGAGGCTTGCAAATCATAGGCAGTATATTGATGAGATTTTATTGTTTGTGGGGGAGCAGATTTGAGCGACGTGTTGGGTTACACAGAGTTTCGCAGAGCAAAAAGAGCTTCACAGAGATAATTTTTTAGATAAGGCCTAATTTAACATAGAATCAAATAATAAGTCAATACGAATTCATAGTTAATGGAATTTATAGGCAAACTTCATCCTTTAATCGTACACTTGCCTATAGGTTTGATCATAGCCGCTTTTGGACTCGATCTGGTATTTCGCAAAGTCGAAAACCCCTTGGCATTAAAATCCGTCCGATTTTTGATCGGATTGGCGGCGTTCACGGGCATTCTTTCCTCCATCTTCGGATATCTACTGTCAATTTCATCGGGCTATGATGCCGATTCGGTCAGTACCCACCAATGGTTGGGCATTTCATTTTCTATTGTGGCCTTATTGTTTTTTTTCTACAGGCCCAAACTTTCGGGAAAGGGTGCACTATGGTTCGGTTGGATTTTTATATTGTCGATATTGACCGCCACGGGTCATTTTGGGGGCAGTCTTACCCATGGGGAAAACTACCTTGCCGAATCCGCACCCGATTTTATAAAAAATATTTTGGAGGATGACAAACCGCCCGGACTTAACAAACCACTAGATAGTATAGTGATATTCCAAGATATTGTTCAGCCTATTATGGAACAGAAGTGTTGGTACTGTCACAATAGTGACAAAAGTAAAGGAAGGTTAAATTTAGAAACGCTGGCAGGATGGCAAAAAGGAGGAAAGAAAGGAGACTTGATCGCACCGGGTGACCCAATTCAAAGTCATCTACTGCAACGTATCTACTTACCTTCGAACGATAAAAAGCACATGCCCCCTAGAGGCAAGGAACAGCTTTCGGCCGCCGAGATTGCCGTACTCGAATGGTGGATTTCGAAAGGAGGAGATTACAACGAGAGGCTAACAAATTTAGACCGCAACGAACGCGTTGATATAGTTTTAGAAAGTTATATCGGTGGTACTGGTGGAGCTCTGGAACTAGATTTGCCGGACTACGATAAGCGAGATTTGCTCGATTTACAAAAAACAGGGGTCAAAATAATGGCCATGGCCAAAGAAAGTAACTTGCTTGAAGTAAGGTTTCGAGGCGATTCGTTAATAAGTGACGATCAGTTGACTTCTTTACTGTCTCTCGATAAGAATATCGTACGTATCGATTTTAGTTTTTCAGGGGTGACCAACGATCAGTTGAAAACCTTGAGTAAGCTAGAACAGCTAAATTATCTATCATTGGCAAATACTACAATCGATGATGCAGGTTTGGAACATTTGGCCGAACTGGAAAATCTACGGGTATTGAACCTCCATTCAAGTAACATCACTAAAGCAAGTTTACCTATGCTGCGTTCTATGACCGGCTTACAAAAAGTATTTTTGTTCAACACCAAAATTTCTGTGGACAAGTTTGAAGAATTTGCGGTAAGTAATAGCCGACTACAAGTGGGTTACTAGTAGCCGATAACACAAATTCTGTTACTTTTGTATCGCAGTAAAATTGAAATCCATGCAAAAGCCCAATTGGAAAACCGCCAAAGAATTCGAAGATATTACCTATAAAAAAAGTAACGGCGTAGCCCGTATCGCTTTTAATCGGCCTAATGTTAGAAATGCATTCCGCCCGAAAACAACGAGCGAGCTCTACCAAGCTTTTTACGATGCACAAGAAGACACTTCGATAGGGGTAGTTTTACTTTCGGCAGAAGGACCCTCGACCAAAGACGGGGTGTATTCCTTTTGTAGCGGGGGCGACCAAAGGGCTAGGGGAGAGCAGGGTTATGTAGGCGAAGACGGTATGCACCGTTTAAATATCCTTGAAGTCCAGCGGCAAATTCGTTTTATGCCCAAAGCGGTGATAGCGGTAGTACCCGGTTGGGCAGTAGGTGGCGGCCATAGCCTTCATGTGGTCTGCGATTTGACCTTGGCCAGTAAAGAACATGCCATCTTTAAACAGACCGATGCAGATGTCACCAGTTTTGACGGAGGCTACGGATCCGCATATCTAGCAAAAATGGTGGGGCAGAAAAAAGCCCGTGAAATCTTTTTTTTAGGAAGAAACTACTCCGCGCAAGAGGCTTATGAAATGGGAATGGTCAACGCCGTAATACCCCATGAAGAACTCGAGGCTACTGCTTACCAATGGGCGCAGGAAATTCTTGAAAAATCGCCTACTTCGATAAAAATGTTAAAGTTTGCTATGAATCTTACCGACGACGGTATGGTCGGTCAACAAGTTTTTGCGGGGGAAGCTACTCGATTGGCCTATGGCACGGAAGAAGCGAAAGAAGGACGAAATGCATTTTTAGAAAAGCGTAAACCCGATTTTGGTAAGGATAAGTGGATACCCTAAAAAAGTTTCGGGTTTCTAGTTTCGGGTTCAATGTTTGAAATAATTGGGTTGTCCCCTTTAGGGGTGTTTTCCGAGGGTCTAATCAAATTATAAAGTCAACTTGAAATGACATTTTGGTTTTGTGTAAAAGACTTTCTATTTCTTGGATATATAGAAATGGGTATTTGGAGGTAAAAAATAGTTGTAGTTTGCCAAGACTCCTGCCTTCGCGGGAATGAAAAACGAAACCTTTGCATACCAAAAAGAGCCATCCGTTAGGAAAGGCTCTTTTATCGAGAACACTATATGAAAATGAAAAAATTTACTTCTTTTTTATTACATGGTAAACTTAGGATGAACGGTATAAATTCGGAAAATATTGTTGTGAAACGGTCAAAAACTGTGGTGTAGGGGTATAAATCTGTTGTTAAGATTTTTCTTACTAAAATATAAGGGGTGTGAATAGAATTATTGAATGGATCCAACAATACCTTTTAAAAAAGTATTGATGTTAAAATCTGGTTCTTCGGCCAAGCCTGTTCTGACAATGACCAAGTCTTTAGAGGGAATAATAAATACCCGTTGCCCCTGATATCCGTTCGCGGAATACATATCTCGCGGCGCATCCGGAAATTTTCCATTGGCATTCAACCAAAAGTGCCCGCCATAGGTGCCATCGGAATGAAGTGTCGGCTCCGAAACATAATCGACCCATTGGGAATCGAATAGTTGTTTGCCGTTCCAATTGCCATTATTTAAGTATAGCAGGCCGAATTTTGCCCAGTCCCTTGTATTTGCCCATGCGTAAGATGAGCCTACGAAATTACCCTTCATATCGGTCTCCACGAGCATAGAGTGCATCCCTATTTTATCGACAAGGGCTGTATAGGGGTAGTCGATATATTCTTGGTGGGTACTAAAATGCTTTCTAAGAATTCCAGATAAGAGATTGGACGTACCCGAAGAATAGTTCCAGACTTCCGTCGGTGCGGCGATAGCCTCTTTATCTTGTTGGCCTTTCGTCATATCGGCATCCAAGAAAAGCATTTTGGTCACATCGGAGATTGAGGCGTAGTCTTCGTCCCAAGCAAGTCCACTTTGCATGCGTAGCAAATGGTTCAATGTAATTTCTTTTCGCTCGTCATTTTGCCAATCTTCAATCGGGGCAGGTTTATCCAAGTCGATTATGCCCTGGTATTCTAAAATACCGTACAAGGTGGCAAGTACGCTTTTGGTCATGCTCCAACCCAAAATCGGACTATCCTTAGTAAACCCATCCAGATATTTTTCGGAAATGATATGATTTTTGTAGGCTACAAGAACGGTTCGCGTCTTTTGTACTTCCGAATCGGTAAATGCATAGGCAACAGCTTTTTCCAATGCCCCATAATCAATATTCGCAAAAATCGAGTCTTTTATTCCGTTATCACCAAAAGGAAAGGGGAGATCGTTTTTTAATTTACTTCTATTCGGTTGGGGAACGACAGTATTCGCATCGTAATCATCGTTTACCAACGTGCAACCCAAACCCTCATAACAAACCGATTTTCGTTCCATAAGTCCGAATACCGTCGCCTCTGCACTAGTACCATTGGTCTGTACGTCAGCCAGTTTAATCAATGGAACATCGTTATCGTACAAAGTAACGGACGCTGCACTCCTATCGGTTAGAAATACGGTAGAGGCCATATTTTTTGATGCGTAGCCAGAAATGATATTGAGTTTGGGGTATTGGGTGTACACGACTATGGCCAGAATAACTAACAAAACTAAAAGAAGGCGTTTGAATAATTTCATTTCTATTTCTTAGGGAAAATCAAAAATAGATGAATTTGTAGAAACCGAATACATTTTGCTAAATTGCTTCGCATGAAAGTACTCGTAGGTCTAAACATTCCGGATATTGGCATCGAACTGATGCAAAATGAAGGCATCAAAGTCACAAAATGGACAGAAGATTTGCCCATGACCAATAAAGAACTCAACCTAGAGGTAAAAAACTATGATGCGCTACTAAGCACTAGTAACTATAAAATCAACGCCGAATTTCTCAACGACAACAAACATCTAAAAATTATATCCCAATTCTCCGTCGGTTATGACAACATCGATGTTGAAGAGGCTACAAAACTGGGTATTCCGATAGGTAACGCACCCGATTCAATGACTGATGCTACCGCTGATATCGCTTTTGGACTATTACTTGCCACCTCGCGAAAATTGTTTTATCAACACAAAAGAATTGAAAAGGGTGAATGGACGCACTTTCGACCCCAAGCCCATTTGGGAATCGAACTAAAAAATAAAACTCTAGGTGTTTTTGGACTTGGAAGAATCGGTCTCGAATTTGCCAAACGCTGTAAAGGCGCCTACAATATGAATGTGCTTTATTGCAACCGAACAAAAAATGTGGAAGCCGAAAACAGTGTTGGAGCAAAAAAAGTAAGCTTCAAAGAATTATTAGAACTTAGCGATGTGATTTCGGCCCACTGCGCATTGACCGACGAAACCAAAAATACCTTTGAAAGAACAGCATTTCAAAAGATGAAAAGCTCGGCTATTTTTATCAATACCTCCCGTGGCCAAGTACACAACGAAACGGATTTGATAGCGGCATTAAAAAATCAAGAAATTTGGGGAGTAGGCTTAGATGTTACCAACCCCGAACCAATGGAGAAAGATAACCCGTTGCTTTCGATGGAGAATGTTGCCATCACACCGCATATCGGTTCGGCAACGGTAGAAGCACGTAACAGAATGTCAGTATATGCCGCCGAAAATATTATTGCGTTCTATAAAGGTGAAAAAATCCCATATCAAGTGAATAGCATATAGAACACCTAAATAGGCCTAAACAAATCGCTTTGAACTTGCCTCGCCGACTGGCATAATTGAACTTGCGCTTGAACTTGACTTTAAACTTTCTCCCACATCTTGTCGGGCCCGAGTTTAAAGCTGCCCAAATGGTTGAAACTACACTCGTTCGGTGATATTAATGATAGAAAGGTGCGCTCGTCTTTTGATTTGTAGAGGTGGTAGATTTTTCCTGTAATCGGTTCAAAACTGTACTTCGCACTGTATACCAAGTTGTTGTATTCAAATTGCTCCATCATCTGTCGATACTGTACTTGAATATCTTCATATCTGGCCTTGAACTGATTATTAGCGGTAACAATATTGGTATTTTTCCAAGTAGTCACATCTGGAGGAACGATTTTTGGGGCAGCTACACCGCTGGCGTAGGGCAACAGGCTTGCATTGTATGATTGGGTCTCTTCGTCAAAGACTACTGCATCGGGTTTTTTCATTCTTACTTTCTTTATGTCATTCCTGCGTAGGCAGGAATCTTTCTTCACGGCCAACAAATTTAAGCAAATTCGATATCTTAAGTTTGCTCGAAAAAAATGGTATGGCTATCTTAATATCGTTAAATACTATTATGATTTTAGAAAAGTTGCACTTCCCATTCAAGTATTGCTTCCTCTTTTTCGTACTGATGCTCATGGTTTCATGCTTTCAAACCAAAGAAGAAAAGCAGGTTCAACTTTACAATACACATTGCGCCAGTTGTCATATGTTACCGGCCATAGATGCCTTGCCAAAAGCATTATGGAAGGAAAAAGTACTTCCGGAAATGGCCGCTCGAATGGGTATTCGCGATGCTACGAACGACCCTTATAAGGATATTTCTATGCAAGAGCAGGCGGCTATTATTAAAACTGGTATTTATCCCTCAAGTCCGATTATCGATGTAAAGGATTGGGAATTATTGGAGGAATATATTCTCCATTCGGCCCCAGAAAAGTTATCGAATAGCCTTCCTAAGAAAAAATTAGATACGATTTCTCAATTCAGTACTATAAAAATAGCTTTGGATAGTACCAATGGGAGCACAATATCCTATTTAAAATACGACCGGGAAGACCACCGTATTTTGGCCGGGAGCATTCGGGGAGAGTTACTACAGTATGACATCGAAACAAAACTGTCTGCGCCATTGTTACGAGCGGGCAGTACCATCACCGATTTCAGCATAAAGAACAACAATACCTATCTTACGACCATAGGTTTTTTATTACCCTCCGAAATTGCCTCTGGAGCGCTTGGTATCAAAGAAGGTGAGATTGTAAAATCAATACCCCAAAATCTACATCGACCTGTTCATACGTTAATCCACGATTTTGATAAGGACGGCAATGACGAAATCGTTATTAGCGAATTTGGGGACTTAAAAGGGCAGCTAGCGCTATGGACGAAGGATGTCAATGGCAATTATGTTGAAAAGGTACTTCTTAACCGACCGGGTGTGATTCGGGTTATCGCAAAAGATATGAATGCAGATGGCATAGAAGATATGGTCGTCATTAGTTCGCAAGGGGATGAGGCGGTTTCAATTTTATATCAAAAGGAAGATTTAAAGTTTATAGAGAATAGAGTGCTACGGTTTCCACCGATATATGGGAGTAGCTGGTTCGAACTTATAGATTATGATAACGATGGGGATGATGATATTATTACCGTTAATGGCGATAATGCCGATGAGACGTATTTGATGAAGCCCTACCACGGTATGCGCATACATTTAAACGACGGGGAGAATAATTTTGAAGAGGCTTTTTTCTATCCGATGAATGGCTGTACACGTGTTATTGCTAACGACTTTGACCAAGACGGAGATTATGACATGGCACTTATATCTACTTTTCCCGATTATAAAGACCATCCCGATGCGACTTTTTTATATTTGGAAAATAAGGATTCCGAAAACTTCGATTTTAAAGGCCATGCGCTGCCAGACCCCAATGTTGGGAGGTGGTTTTTGATGGATTCGGGGGATATTGACTCCGATGGGGATGAAGATTTAATTTTAAGCTCCCTGACCTACGAATACAGTCCCATACCTGATAATCTTAAAGAACGATGGAATCAAGAAAACACTGATATTTTGCTATTGGAAAATCAATTGAATTAGCGCTATGCATGCTACAAAACTTTTTCCCTCCCTAATTTTTCTGACCTTTGTTGCGTGCAACACGGAAAATCAGAAGTATATCTGGAAGTCTAAGGAAGTTACGGCATCCGCCTATAACTCAACACGTGCACAGACCGACGGCGAACCCAGAATAGCAGCTTGGGGAGATAAGCTTGTTCCCGGCATGAAAACCATCGCAGTCTCAAGAGATCTCATTCGCCTAGGATTGGTTCGTGATACACAGGTGAAAATCGATGGATTGGATGGGACTTATTTGGTCAAAGACAAGATGCATTATCGTTGGCGGAATACTATCGACCTGTACATGGGTACCGATGTAAAAAAAGCAAAGGAATGGGGAAGGAAGAAAGTTAAAATCCACTTTAGGGTCAAAAGAGATACTAATTCAATTAAAAAACAATGATGAAACATACACTCCTGCTTATAGTGTTAACCGGCCTTTTTTTTTCCTGCAAGCCCTCCATAGAAATTATTGACAAACCAATCATTTTTGACGAGACACGTACTCAACTGACTTTAGATTATCTATCGGAAAGATATGGGCTAGAGCAAAAGGAACCGGTCATAGATCCAAAAATGATTGTACTGCACTGGACCGCAATACCAACTTTGGATGGTTCTTTCGATGCTTTTGAACGACCTACTTTACCAAGTTGGCGACCCGACATTAATGGGGTAAGTGGCCTCAACGTTTCATCACATTTTTTAATCGCCCAAGACGGCACCATTTATCGTTTAATGCCGGAAAAGACTATGGGCAGACATGTTATCGGCTTGAACCATTGTGCGTTAGGTGTTGAAAACGTGGGCGGTACTGAAGATACGCCCCTTACCGAAGCACAACTCAAATCGAATATCCGGCTCGTAGAGTACCTATCAGAAAAGTATAATATCGAATACTTGATCGGACATCACGAATACACCAATTTTGAAGAACACCCCCTTTGGCTAGAGAAAGACGAAGGTTATCGCACAAAAAAGACAGACCCTGGGCCTAATTTTATGGAAAAGATACGTAAAGCGACCAAAAACCTTAATTTTAAGCCCGTACCGAATAAACCAAAAACCCAATGAAACTAAAGTTTACGCTACTCGCCCTTTTTGCAATCGCCCTTTGCAACGGTCAAGAACAAGATATCACCACTTTACTTTATACAACATACAACAAGTACAAAGAACCTACAATTGACAAGCGCCGCACAAAACATAACGAACTGCAACCGTTAGTTACACAATATCGAAAAAACCCAAAATTTGTAGTAAAAAAAGTTGGCCGTTCAATCGAAGGCCGTGATTTATCATTGATTAGTATTGGTGAGGGAAACACGTCCGTTTTTCTTTGGTCACAAATGCATGGCGACGAACCTACGGCAACCCAAGCTATCTTCGATATTCTTAATTTTTTGGATAGCGATGATTTTAAGCAGGAAAAAGAAGAAATTCTTAAAAACTGCACCCTCCATTTTTTACCGATGCTGAATCCCGATGGGGCGGAGGTCTACCAGCGTAGAAATCGATTGGGCATCGACATCAACCGAGACGCACTGCGACTTCAGTCTCCCGAAGGGCAGACCTTAAAAAGGGTTCGAGATAGTCTTGATGCCGATTTTGGTTTCAACCTGCACGATCAGAGTACATACTACAATGCCGAGCGCACCGAGAAACCCGCTACGATTTCATATTTAGCACCGGCCTATAATTATGAAAAGGAAATCAACGATGTACGTGCAAACGCCATGAAAGTCATCGTCTTTATGAACAACATCATTCAAAAATACGCTTCCGGGCAAGTAGGTCGCTATAACGATGATTTTGAGCCAAGGGCCTTCGGAGATAACATTCAAAAATGGGGCACTAGTGCAATTTTGATAGAATCGGGCGGTTATGCCGAGGATGTCGAAAAGCAAGAAATTCGCAAACTCAATTACGTTTCTATACTCGCCGCGATTTATACTATTGCAAAGGAAAACTACAAGGAAATCCCTTTGGAGGAATATGATAAAATTCCCGAAAACGACCGTAAATTATTCGACTTGAAAATCGAAAACGCCACTTATAAATTGTTCGGAAATGAATATATGTTGGACATCGGCATGAACCGTCTGGAAGTCGATAAAGAAGAGCACAACGATTTCTGGTACAGTAGCCGAATTATAGATCAGGGCGACCTTTCGACCTATTATGGCTATGAAACCCTAGATGCCTCCGGATATACCATCGTGCCGGGAAAAGTCTACCCCGAAGTGTTGGAGTCTATTGACGTACTGGGTAAATTAAGAATCGAATCGCTTTTAAAATCCGGTCATACGTATGTGCGCTTGAAAAAAATTCCCAATGATAAACTGGCTTCTCCTTTTCCCATCCATATTATTGGTGAAAAACATGAGGTTCCCGACTTCAATATCGAGGTAGGCATCAACCCCACCTTCCTTTTAGAAAAAGATGGAGAACTGCAGTACGCCGTCATCAACGGGTTTCTAATCGACCTCGGTAAAAGAAAAAAGTCGACTTTCAAGAATGCGATGATTTACAGATGATCACTGTTCTTTTTGCCTTTCCGACGCAGAAGGCCTGCCCGTCCGTTCAGGCAGGGAATCTTGCATGTATTCGCAATATTAGAAAAGGAAATTTGTCTACTGGGTTTTTTTAGCCATTTATCATCTCATCAATATACGCAACCGCTCTCAGTATACCCGCCGGAAACGGCAGGGCAGTTTTCGCTTCGCTTACTATGACAAAACCGAAGTTTTTTAGTTTACGAATAAACCTGATTAAATCTAATACGCGAACCGAACGGCCATGTGAGAGCCATGTGCAATCAATAAAATATATGAGTAGAAGACCACTGTTGCAATAAAGGTAAAAAGCGCAAGTGTAAGAGCTTGATACCATTTTGGCATTCCGTTAAGGGCAGTGTTCCGAATAACAGTATTTAATACATCCATAATTTTTTAGCTTTTAAAAGTTAAACATAGCTTTTGTTCTTATGATGTAGGTTTTCAATTTCGAATCTGGGGTGTTCTCTGTATAGTAAACAATTTATACCCTTAAACTCCTAATTCATAATTCGTTTTTTCGATGAATCGCAAAAAAAATGGAAGAACCGTGAGATTCTTCCATTTCTTATATTAGTGCCTATAGCGCTGCAGTATCTGCACACTATCCAAATTTGCTAGAGCGTTTCCGCATCCAAAAGTGCAAAGAATTTGTCTAAATTCGGAATAATAACGATTTTAGTACGTCGGTTCTTCGCCATATTTTCCTTAGAGTCGTTTTCGGCCAAAGGGAGATAACTGCTCCTTCCAGCGGCTATTAGTTTCGCGGGGTCGACGTTATGTTTGTTTTGAAGTATTTCAACAATTGAGGTTGCACGTTTTACGCTCAAATCCCAATTGTTACGGAACATGGCCGTATTGATACTTCTAGAATCGGTATGACCCTCTACCATCACCTCCATACTAGGTTCTGAGTTGATTACCTCGGCCAGCTTCCCTAAAATAGTATTGGCTTTGCTACTCACTTTGTAGCTACCGCTGTTGAACAATAATTTGTCGGAGATATTGATCATAACAACGGTCTTGTCGATATTCACATCTACATCGTCTTCATCATCTGAAATTGACTTTTTCAAGTTGTAAGAAACAGCAAGGTTCATAGAGTCTTGCAGCGTTTTGGCGGCTGCAAGTTTTTCCGAATCTACCTTTGCCAAAGTGGCACGCATCTTCTGCTTGGTATTGTTGCTCATAACGGCAACATCGTCAACACTGGTCATTTGACTATCGTTGACTTCTTTCAATGAATTAATTTTATCGTTGTACTCGGTGACCCGTGCCTCTATTTTAGACATTTTTGTTTCAAGCTCCTCTTTTTCTACTTGGGTCTTCGTTAGAACACTCTGGGTTTCCGAAAGATTTGTCTCAAGAGCGGTATATTTTTTCTTTGAAACACAGGAAACTAAAAAAGTAATGGAAAGTGTACTTACAATAATCGATTTTTTCATTTTACGTATTTTAATTAATTGGAATTTTGATTCGCAATAAAATACGTGTGGGGGCCTGAAATAGATGTTAAAGAGGTATTAAGATTCACCGTTGAAGATAAAATTATTGATATACGGCATCGGCAAAGTGCTAAAATTGAACACTTAGGAAGTCAGGTGTGGGCATAAAAAAAGGTACCGTTAAAGTACCTTTTTTGAGTCATTTCTAAATTTAAACTGTTATTCACAGCCGCCGGTAAAACCTTTGGCGTTAAATTTCGTTTGCACGGCACCCTGTCGGTTACCTTCTTTTACCTGAATGGCCAAGTTGTTATCTCCACTGCCATCACGTTTTGGGCTGCAATATTCGAACAGGTAAAAGCTTCTTGCCCGTTGCGATACCAAATCGGAAATATCGTTAAAAGTTGTTTCCAGTTCATCTTTATTTCCAGCAAATACACTAGAAGTTTTACCTAAATCGGTCAATACTTCAGTATCTATTTCACCACCTAACCCGATAGTAAAGAATGAAATGTTCGGATCGGCATTATCCACTTTTTTCTGAGCGGCTTCTTGTGTGAAGCGCGATGCCTGATCGGTACCATCGGTGAAGATAACTACTGAAGCAGCACCGATTTTATCGCCTTTTGTGCTTTCGGTCAAAAGGTTAGAGGCGATGTCAGTAGATTTTATAACAGCTCCGTACAAGTCGGTAGAAGGGTCATTGCTTATGTCATCGGTTATGCCTTCGACAGCTGCCGTCAATTCGTCTTTTGATGCGGTGAGCGCATTCAATTCGTGCAATTCATTCTCTCCGTCGAACCAATAAATTGCCATTTTAAAAGCCTCTTGCGTGGTTGCCGGCATTACATTATTAATAAAACTAATACTCGCCGTCTTCAATTCTTCAAGGCTGCTACTCAAAACACTATTACTCAAATCCAGAACCAATAAGGTATTGTTACTGAAGATCTGGGCGTTCGGTGATATTCTAGATTTGGCTTCCGAAGTTGATATTGTGTTGAAGCAATCATCATTTCGACCTTGCTCATAAATAGTAAACTGGTCAGCGCTAAGACCGGGAATAGGATTCCCTTCGCTATCCGACACCTTAAAAAAGATAGATACTTTACCAGGTAACGTAGTGTATTGTTCTTGAATCGAGAGTACAAGGTCGTTTTCGCCCAGTTCTAAACATTTATCTACAGGCTTTCCTTTACCAAGACCATCGCCGGTATTCAAAGCAAAGTTGACATCATCGTCGGCATTTCCACAAGAAACGAACAAGGTAACGGAGAAAAACAAAAAGAGTAGTTTGGAGGAGAATTTCATTTTCTAAATTTTTTACGTTCATCCATCACAACGGGGAAAATCAATTAATAGTATAGATCATAAAAAAATATATGTTAAAGATTGTTAATGCAGCTGATACCGTTTTTGTAGCTTCCCATAATTATTTGTTTAAATGGCACATAAAAATCGAAGTGAGATAGGTATAACTTTTTTGTACTCCTTTATAATACTTCTAGGAGTTCATTTTGAAGCTTACTCGCAAAAAAAAAACGCATCTTTTCGTTTGAACATTAGAAAAGCGACCGGCCCTATTACCATTGATGGTACAGGAAACGATAGTGCCTGGAAAGATACCGACCTTGCTACCGATTTTTTTATGGTTTTACCTATGGATAAGGGCAAAGCGAACGAGCCGACCGAAATACGAATGACATATGATGAGCAAAACCTATACCTATTAGCAACTTTTTATCATAATTTAAAGGGCGGTTACACTGTAGAATCGTTGAGGCGTGATTTCTCCTTTGGGAAAAATGATAATTTCTTGTTGTTCATGGATCCATTTAATAATCAGACGACGGGCTTCTCTTTTGGTGCCAATGCCTATGGCGCCCAATGGGATGGCACCATGTTTAATGGAAGCAACGTAGACTTGAACTGGGATAGTAAGTGGATATCCAAAACCACCAGAGATAATGATAAATGGGTCTTTGAAATGGCCTTACCATTTAAGTCGATTCGATATGAAGAGGGTGTTCTAGAATGGGGAATAAATTTTAGTCGTTTGGATTTAAAGGCTAGTGAGAAATCAAGTTGGACTCCCGTTCCACGGCAGTTCCCAACTTCGACAATGGCATATAACGGAACCTTGGTTTGGGATGCGCCGCCACCAAAGCCAAAGACCAATTTTTCGATAATACCCTATGTTCTTGGCGAAATGAACGAAGATTTTGAAGGAAGTGACGGTACTAATTTTGAAACAAAAGTTGGTGGTGATTTCAAATTCAGCCTTACGTCTTCTTTGAACCTTGATGTAACGGTCAATCCTGATTTCTCACAGGTAGAAGTGGACCGGCAAATCACCAATCTCGACCGGTTCGAACTTTTTTTCCCGGAGAGACGGCAATTTTTCTTGGAGAACGGCGACCTGTTCGCAAATTTCGGTTATGAGACTATTCGCCCTTTTTTTTCACGGCGTATCGGACTGGGTGTTCCCATTCAAGCTGGTGCGCGCGTAAGCGGCAACCTGAATGAAAAATGGAGGGTCGGCCTTATGAACATGCAAACCGCCAAAATAGACGAGACGGGTTTGCCCAGTCAGAATTTTGGGGTCTTATCGTTGCAACGAAAAATGTTCAGTAGATCTAGTTTAGGGTTACTTATGGTTAACAAACAGTCAATTAAATATCCCCAAGAAAATGATTCCATTGTCAATATATACCCCCGGTACAACCGAAATTTAGGAATTGAATATAATCTAGCATCAGCCGATAACCTTTGGAACGGCAAGGTTTTCTTATTGAAATCTTTCGCGCCCGATAAAGAAAATAGTGGTGTAACACAGGCTGCACATTTAGAATATCAAAGTCGTAAATGGAATTGGCGCATACAAGAGGAATGGGTAAGCGATAATTATTCGGCCGAAGTCGGCTTTGTGCCCCGAAACGGATACGTAAAGTTGAGTTCTTCAGCGGGGCATCTTTTTTTTCCGAAGGAAGGAAAAATAGTGAGCCATGGGCCTAAGTTAAACGCGTTCTACTTTTTTGATGAAACTTTCAAACGAACGGATAATACTAGCTTTCTACAATATTTTTTCGAATTTAGAAATCGTAGCAGCCTCGAATTTTTCGTATCGGACGATTATGTTGAACTTTTAGAGCCTTTCGATCCGACCCGATTGGGAATCGCTGAGCTAGATACGGGCACAAAACATCAGTGGAATGCCTTTGGTTGGGAATACGCCTCAAAACCCCAAAGTTTGTTTACTTATTCGCTTGCCGGGCGATTAGGAGGGTATTATTTAGACGGTAACCGCACAAGCTTATCTACCGAACTGAAGTATCGTTTTCAGCCATACGTAAGCCTAAGCGCCAATCTCAACTACAACCATATTAACCTACCGGCCCCTTGGAACACCAATGAGTTTTGGTTGATAGGCTCTGAAATCGACATTACGTTTACGAATAAAATTTTCTTTGCCAATCTCTTTCAATATAACGAACAGACCAAAAATTTGAACGTTAATTCTAGGTTTCAATGGCGGTATAGCCCTGCTTCCGATTTGTTCTTGGTGTACACTAATAACTATTTCATTGAACCTTTTGAAGGACGGAATTGGGCGCTTACCTTGAAATTTACCTATTGGTTTAATAAGTAAAAGCAATTATAATAAATTACCAAAGGCATCTTTTAAACGGAGTTATGTTATGTAGTGTTTTTAAAGATATTGTTAAAGTCTAATTAAAGGGATATATTTTTAATATCTTTCAAAGCATTAGAATCAACAACAAATACAATCACTAACCACTCTTAAATGACTCATGAACTAAAAAACATAATCAGTGCCTTTCGGGCCGCAAAAGCAAATAGCTTGAAGACCGTCTTAGCGACGGTCGTTGCTTTAGAAGGATCTTCGTATCGAAGGCCCGGCGTTCGCATGCTTATTCGTGAAGATGATGTAATGATAGGTGCAGTTAGTGGTGGTTGTGTAGAGAAAGAAGTTTTGTTTCAAGCACAATCTGTATTTGAGAATGGAATTACAAAACTAATGACCTATGATGGTAGATTCAGATTAGGTTGTGAAGGTTTACTGTATATCTTATTGGA
>ENA-ORXM01003157-ORXM01003157.1-marine-metagenome-genome-assembly--contig:-NODE-3157-length-17000-cov-3.384506_pt1 | contig 17000 bp, 14 predicted proteins | sample MGYA00237867_ERZ511480 | MGnify/ENA primary metagenome ERZ511480 (study PRJEB26309, sample SAMN06266103) | marine metagenome | isolation source: Algal blade | place: United Kingdom:Sidmouth, United...
TTGAGTAGTAGAAAACAAATACCCTGCTTTCCCTTTACTGGAAATAGTACCTATTGTATTAGGAATTAAATCTTTAATAAACGCCGTTTTAGCCGAAAATTCTTCATCAATTCTATCTACTTGAACGCCCATCTGCATAGGCAATGTCCAACCTGCTAAATCATAAGGCGGTTTTGGTGGGCCACCAGGGTATAAAAATTGATCGGGATATTCCTGTTTTTCCATCAAATCCACCAAAAAGGGTCGAAAGGCTTGTGCGCCGTAGAATATTATCGTTCCTTTTTCGTAGCGTTTGTCTTGTAATAATTGTTGAACCAATCGCTTACCAATCAAACCAGAAGCGCCAATAATTAAAGCCGTTTTTTTAGTCATTCGTAGAGGTGTTTATCTCAAAAGAAACTTGGTTAGAAGGCATATTTTTCATCATAATCGTGTATTTTCCTGTAACCAATAAAGGGTCAAAGATATGCAAATCATAAGTAGTAATGAAAGCTTCCATTGGTTTTATACTAATGTACGAGCTATTTTTATCTGAGTGTGGCACACTAGGTGGAATACTTGGAACAAGTTTGTTTTGTGCATCAAAAACTTGAACAGCTAGAATTGGCTGTTGTAATTCAGCAGCTTTGATAGTATACGTTTTGTTGCTTTTATTTAAAATAGTTACCTCTACATAGGCATCTAAACTCGATTCAAAAACAGTATCTTTTAGATGCAAAATGGCTCTAAGTGTATCTTGGTCGATTAGCTTAGAATTGGTAGGGCTATTTGTAGAATGAGATGATGATTCAGAATTACAAGAGATACCTAATAATAGTAATAATAAGCTTAAGCAGCAGTATTGTTGCATAGTTTGAAAAGGAGTCTTTGAGAATTTGCTCTTAAATAGGTACTAAGAAAAACATTTGTTGTAAGTGAATCCATAAATCAATCTCATTGTATTTTTGGGTGTGTATTTTTGCTTTTTTATAGCGAGAACGGCTAAGATGCAGTCGCTGATGTTCTTCTTTTAAACGTTGTAAACCCAATTCATACTTTGCTTGATTTTTTTTATAAGCAGCCATACTTTGGGGCTTAACTATATTGACTTGATATATATTTTGAATGAATTTTTGAGTTACATCTGCTCTTGTTTGTGTTGTTGCTAACAAAGTATCAAACTTAGCTTGGTAACGCTCATGGATTTCCTGTTCTTCGGCTTTTCGTTCTTCAAAGAGTTGGTTTAGAAATTCTTTTTGTTGCTGATATTTTTGTTTCAATGCCAATACCTGTGGTTTGTTTTTGCTACGCAAGTTCTCAAGCAGGCTAGTTGCTTCTTTTTGGACAGTTCCTTTGCGTTTGGCAGTGCTTTTTTGAGCTTTTTTTAGATCTGTTTGTAACTTCTTTTTATAAGCTAAAAATTGTTTTTCATAACGGGTAGCAATTTGATCTTTTAAGGTTTTACTTAGTTCAACTCGTCCCAATTTAACCGCCATCCACCATTCTAATAGTTCATGGATTTGATAATATTTGAGTGGAGCAATAGAGACTTTTTTATCATTTTCTAAAGTCAAAATTCCAGGCGCGTTGATATCCTTAATTTGATGAATATCCTCTATGTTATGTTGTTGTAAGAAGGCTTCAATTTCATCTTTGAAGAGCGTTATTTTGGTCGAAATATTACTAGGAACATGAGCTAATTCTTTCTGAATTTGGCGTTGCATTTTGAAGAGTGTTTTCTTTTCCTCTTGCTTTTTTGCTTGCTGCGTGGTTTTTCGATACTGACCAATTTTTCGCTCCACAGAACGTTCTAAATTTTGAAGTATTCGTTGGTCTTTTTCGAATAAGTGATCATATTCTAATTGCGTATTTTTTAGTTCTTTGCCCAAGGTTTTTTGCAAATCCTCCATACGTTCTTGCAAAGCAAAGTCAATGGCAGAAAGCTCTGCATCTAAAGAGGTTGCTTTTGCAAAACTAGGATTAGTACGCAAAGCACGATTGTATTTTTCTTTTAAGGTAGTATATTCAAATACTTCGGATTGAATAAGATCTTTGGCCGTCTTGTCTTGTAACTTTAAATCTTCTTGAAGTCGATTAAGTTCGTCTTGTATTGCTACTTGAATATTGTTACTATTATCTTTGGAAGCAGTTGGGAAAAATTTGTGCTGTTCTTGATTTAACTGTTTCCAGAATTGTTCTAAATGATTCTTTATACCTTTGAATATCTGCTCTTGTTTTTGGAAAAACTGAAGGGTCTCAGAAAGTGAAATTTTTAACAAATAGACCCTCCGATTATTTTGACGATTAAAAAAACTAAACAAAACAATCGAGAGAGAACTGCAAAAGGCAATTAATAAGGTTAAATAACCTATTGATAGATTATTATTAAAAAATATATTCGATAAACCATAGGTTAATCCCAAAGCCAAAATTGCAAAATTGATTTTTCGAAGCGATAATATCGCTGTGCGATTCACTTCTTTTGGCTCCACTACATCAGTTATTAAAGGCTCCTTTATTTGTGCCTCCAATTGATTTACAAAGGCAGTAGGAGACAGGTTGGGTTGGTAGATCGTCTCTAGTAAGGTTTGCTGATTAGGAAGCTGAATTAATTTAGATGGAAGTAGCCTAAAACGATGAATATCTAGATGTTGCATAATAGCAGAGCACCAAACATGTGCTGTAGGACGCAATTTAGGTTGTGTACTGCCCTCTACAAAAGCTTCTAAGAATAGATCTTGCAAGCCATTACTCAAACCATAAAATGTCTGATGTGGTGGTGGAATACTTTTTTTGTAAGAACTAATATTGCGATTGTGTACAAAAAGATGATGTTCTATTTTTTGTGCTAAGGTAGAAGCTGTATCGTAAGGAGTTCGAAAAGAGCCAGCAAAAGGATGGATTCCCATTAGCAATTTATAAAAAATGACTGCCATACTGAAACGATCCCAAGCTTGCTGTTGTGTAGGGTCGTGTGTAGCATTTTTTTTATAATATTCTGGAGGAGTATATTCTGGAGTGGCAACGGGAGCGTCAAAGAGTTTTTGACCATCTTCTACTACTTCAACAGAATCCAAATCAACTAAAGAAACCAAGCCATCTAAGGTAATAATAACATTGTCAGGCTTTAGATCTACTAATATATAACGTTTAGAAGCATGAATTTGATGAACGGCTGCTGCTAAATTATAACAAACCTTCAATTTTAATTCTAAGGAATTGTCTGCATCTTTATGAAAACGATACCAAGTATTCGTTAATTTTTTTGGTAATTTTGGAGTACATAAAATTTCTAACTTTTCTCCTTTTACAAAAGGCATGATGAAACCTAAAAAGTTTCCATGAGCATCTCTAACACTATCTTGAACCCAGACAATAGAGGTCTTGTGTGCCTCCTTGGGGGGGTATTCCAATAAATAATTAATTTTGGCTTCTTTGGTAGGGGTTAGTTTGTTGGGATGGTAAATTTTGACAACAGAATTGGCAAAAGAATGGGGAGCAATAATCTTGTACAGATGTCCTTCTCCACCACTAGCAAATGGTTTTTTAGAAAGCATTAGCTTTTCCTTGCTCTTTTTGGTGTAGACACTTAGACTCATTGGGTTGTGTTATTGATTGAAAAATGTGTCAATTTACTTCGTTCAGAACTAATTTAATGAATAAATTACATTCTACCCAATAATCGTGTTAAGGATACTTATTTACTTAGGAAGATTAAAGTTTTCTTGCTCTAGATAATTCGCCTTTGGTTTTTTTATATCTTCTGGAGATAGCGGTTTCTTTTTGGGTTCTAAACCAAATTGAGCTTGATTAGACAAACTGACTCCTTGAGAATTGGGCTTCACTCGAATTTGTTCTTGAATCCTATAAACCGCTATATTTACCTCTTTTTCTTTTCGTATTAATTCGTAATCGATGTGTAAATCATAATGTCGGGTGATGAAATTAGCATACCAATTTAAAAAAGAAGCATTGTAGCGATGAAGTATATAAATGTTGGTATCTAAATGAGCTTCTGCATGAATATTTTGAATGCCAAAGTTTTCTAGCTGCTTATAATGGTTGGGTGAATTGGCGAAATGCCCCAAATCAAGCATATTAAAATTCAAGAACATAGAATCATTAGTCGCTTGATAAGGCGTCATAGTGGCTTGCATATAAAAATCCCCTCCACCAATGTACAATTGGTTGGGCTGTGCATTTAAACTATCTAAGGCTGCGGACCAATGCATTTTATTAAAAGCAGTTTTGCTACTTTCTAGAGTAACCATTTTTAGATTAGATAGAATCATAAATCCAATAAAAACCAAACTAAACAGCTTTGTTTTGCGTAGAATTTCTTTATCATAAGTAATGAATAAGCTTGCTAGTGCCATTAGGTAAAATGCCATTGGATAACTAACCCTAGCGGGGAGATGTTTATAAACAAACAACGCACATAACAAAGAGAAAATCATCAGAATGCTAGTTGCTAGCGATAAATAAAGCCAACGATTTCCTTTTATTAATATAAAACAAAAGCCAGCTAACAAGAAGCCATAAAAAACATAATCTTGAATGGGAAACTCTACCCAGAATTGCCATAAACGCTGTTCTATGTGTTCTTGGGGATAAGGGCAGTTTTGAAATGTTTCTTGAAGTGCTTTGAATTGTTGCACACCATAAACTGTAGAATCTGCAAAAAACCAATGTTTAAAAAGCATCAAATCTTCATATTCCCAACCTACTTTATAAAAGTAGTCGTCAGCAGTAGAGGGCGTCCATTCATATTGAGGCTTGTGATAATCTAGAATGTCATGTGCAGATAATGCGTGTTTGTATTCGTTATAAGCTTCCCAGGTAGGATCTTGATTCTGAATCCAATAATGACTTTGTTCAACTACCCAAGCACCAAGCAGCATGGCTATACAAATTAAGAGGTTGGTAATACGCTTCTCTTTTTGCTGAAAAATAGCATACAACAACAAAGGCATTGCTAAAATTACAATTAACTGAAAAGAATTCCAACGGATCATTTCCACCAACAAGAGCATTAAAAAACTAAAGAAAAACCAAGACTTTTGACGTTGGTGTTCTGGATTAGAAATGGCGGTAAAGAGCAAGAAAACGGCTCCTGTACCCAATACTAAAGCCGAAGAAGTAAATTGTAATTCTTGTAATAAGGCTGTTTCTCCTAAAAGAAAACAGGCAATAAAAATAGCTATTCTAAATAGACTTGATTTTAAAATTAGAATACTATATAGTATAGCAGACATACCTAGGAGGTGGGCAAAAGTTAAATAAAGACCATACCAGGGTAGACTAGGGAAGAAGGTATACAGATTGGATAGTATTTCTCCAATAAAAATATGCGTCCAACGTAGGTTGGCAGAAGATTCTTGAATAATCCCTGTTCCAGCCAAAACCATTTGCATTTCTACATCATCTGTCGTTCCAAAACGAGTGTAAAAAAGGCTTAAAAAGGCGATGAAAAGCACCAAGTTGATAAGCAAACTGCTTAGAAAAGGTTTGTTTTGTATGAATTGGCGCATAAAATAGATTAAGGCGTACTATTGCTTAGTAGAAATAACTCCTTCCAAATTAGAATTTAAAATGTGCGAGAGGTTGTAAAAGACTACAAATATATAAATTTATTTGAATAGCACTAGAACCATAGGAAAGCTGATTGTAACAAGTTTAAGGAGCTATGGTAATAATTGTGGTTATCAAAGAGCTATAATTACTAAGAAAGAACCAGAAAAAACTTAATTTTTATCCAAAGGTGAGGCACAGATAATTTTGACTTCTACTCGTCTGTTCTTTGCATTTCCCTTAGGGAATAGAGGCTGGCGATCCCCCAATGCATGGGTTTGAATTCTATCAGAGAGAATTCGCTGTTGAATAAACCAGTCTTTTAATTTTTTTACCCGTTGCTGAGATAATTCTAAATTTCGTTCAGAAGTACCATAAATATCTGTGTGCCCATATAATTGAATTGTACTATTGGGATACTGCTGTAGATAAGTGCTTAAAATAGATAAGGCTCTTTCTGCTTTTACCAAACTTTGAAACTTAATAGAGTTATCTTGAAAGACAATTTCACTAAGCTCTAACAATTTATTACACTCAATATCTTCTATGGCAAGCAAAGACGGAAGCATTTTAGGAGTTAGAGTAGGCTCTTTTGATACGAAGTTGAAGTTGTCTTTATCTTCTTCACCTTCTTTTGGGGCAGCAGTAGTGGTAGGTTGAGATTTATAGGTAGGTGTTGGATTTAGTTGAATAGCAAAAAAATTCCAATGCCCTTTGGTGTATTTATTGCCAGCACCTTCTAATAAATCAATAACTTTGATGTGTTTAGGGAGTTTAGAGAAATGTACCTGACAAGTAAAAACTTCTTTGAGAAGTCCCTCTAAAGGTAGTTCAATATGGACCTTATCTTTAGGTAATTTTATACGTTCTTTGATGCTTAAACCATTTCGTTTAATAGCTGTAATTTCTATCAAATCAAATACTTCTCCACTTTCTGGATCTTTTAGACACCAAGAACTAGCCGTGTTAGGAGGCATGAAAATAACTGACTTTGTCCACTCCTTTGTTCCTCGTTCAAAAACAAATTCTAAGTCTAGAACCACCCGTTTTTCAAAAAAGCTAATTTTTGAGATAGAATAATTTTTTTGCCACTTGGTGTATTGTGGCTGTGTTTCTATACGGATAGCTTCTTTTGTTTTTCTACTTTGCGCTAGTATATAAGAAGAAGAAAAACTAAATAGTACTAGTACTAAGAGGAACTTCATGAGCTATTTTTTAATTGATTATCAATTATTTATTTATTACAAATAGCACACCAAATTAGAGCTTGTTGGGATTTTATTCTTTGAGGTAAAAATGACAATTTTTTGCTTAGACGAGGCTGATTTTTTGGTGCATACTTAGAAAATTTGTATTAAAAAGTAGCTTTTGTAAGCCAATTAATAAATCCCCAACAAGCTCTTGTGTTTAGTTTTTTAGAACTATCGTTAGAATGAATTCTGTTGTTGACTTGATGTATTGGGTTCCAGTTCTTGCAAGAGTGTTTCGCCAATGGATTTTAACCAAGGTTGGTTAATTGTGTTAGTCCCCATTTTTTCAACATCACTGAGCCATGCCGTAATTTCTTTCTTTGCAGTTTCTTTTTTGAAATTAAATGTGATTCGCTTGGATAGATAGACATATAGCTTCTTAAGTAACTTAACAAAATTAAAGTTTCGAAGCTTTTTCTGTTCTGAATAGGTCTCTTTCCGTTGAATAAAACGATTATGTTTTTCTAAATAACTGAGAATGTCGTCCAACTCTATTCTATCTTTTACAAAGGCTTGGAAGAGTGCTTTTATTTCTATAATATTTCGCTGAACAATAAAGTGGAGTCGGTGCTCTTTATTAGGTAATTCTTGGTTAGAGAATGACTTCAGTACCGCTTCCCATTTTTCATGAAGAAAGAAATTATAACTCCTAGAAAGCATAGACACAAAAGGGTGGTATCCTTCTGGAATATATTGTTCATAGTCTTCTGAATCAATTTTTTCTAACAAATCAGAATCTTTGAAATCAAAGGCTAAAAATAACATATTAATGAAATCTTCAAAATACATTAGACCATCATTTTGAACCAACCAGAGGTTAGTAAAGCCTAATTTGTATACTTGATAAATATCACTACTCGATAAGTTAGTTGTTTTGAGTGGAATATAGTAACCAATAATCCCCATCAAGAAATTAAAAATACGTTCTTTGTCCTCCTTTAATATATTAGGAGAATGTTCTGTAATTAGTGTCAGTACACTATTTAAGTCTTCTTTTTGAAAAGGAGTTAAAGCAAATTGGTATACTTGAGCATAAATACTTAGAATGTGATTACTATTATTGTGTGTATACGGAGCTATGTTAGGTAATTGAGGCAACTCTTCTAATAAGTAGCGTTCATGTGCTAATACAATGCCTCGATTAGCTTTCTCTATAAGTAATCGTAATTTACTAATCCAATAAGAAGTATCTAAGTTGTTCTCACTTAAATTTAAATAGACCAAAGCTTCTTCTTTCCTAGTATTGGTATTAGGATGAGAATATAGGCTTTTGTAAAAATAAGCGTATTGTTGATACTGGTCAGAATTTACAGGCTTGGAGGTATCTGATGTTATTTTGTCTCGAATCTCCTTATGTAGAATCTCAATATACTCCGTTTCCTCTCTTCTACAAAGTGCTCTTTGTAGTAAAAATTCTTGAGGGAGTTCCTCCTCTCTTAATTCAGTAAGAACCAAATAACGTTTTATATCCTTTATAAGCTCAGCATATAAAGGTGTTAGTTTCTTTGAACTAGATAATTTTAGCATTTTAACCAACTTATTAGAGTTGATTTCATCTATTTCTTTAATGCCTTCTAAGTAATTAAACAGTTTTTCATGCCGCTCTGCATTTTTGACTGTTTTCCCGCACTTGATTTTTTTAATAAATATGCTTCTATCTGTATTAGATAAGGCCTTTATTAAAAAAAAAGCAACTTTTTTCTTTTCCATTTTTGGGGACGTTTTAAAAGATAAAAAATGGTTTTAAAAAATTGATTTACACTTGGTTATGTTACATAGGAAGGCGCCCTAGATTTTCAAAAAAGGGGAAATTAGTAAGTTTTTGTCCTAGTGTCTAGACAAAAACGATTCTATATTTGTGTCAGCAACCAAAGCAAATAAGGGGACTTATTAAAAAGTTGCAATAAGATATTTAATCTAAAAAATCACAATCAAAAGGGACAGAATTATATGAAATTTTAGAAACATTCAAACTTGTTAAACCAGCAGTTTTAAAATCGTCTATTATTTTATCACTAGCCTTTTTATAACAATAAATATTAGTAATTGTAATAATACCCATAAATATACAAGGTTTAATTGTAAAAACCAAAACTAACACTTCATTTTTCAATAAATAAATAATATCCATTATGAATTTTTCAAAAAATGCTGCTACAGCAATAGCTGTGCTTATCGCCATCCTATGCTCTATATCGAACGTTAATGCTACTCATTTATTGAGCTCCAATATACCTACTCCTATTATCACTGAATTAGAAGCTGAGAAAGGAGGACCACGGGATGTTGTTCAAACGATGATTGATGTCATTGTTTTGCAACCAGAGACTAATTATTTGAAAATCAATATAGTAAATAGCGAAGGTGAAGTAGTAATAGAACAAGAAACAGAAGATGTAAGAACCATTCTATCAACTACAGGTCTTGAGGCAGGAACTTATAGAGTAGAAACAGAAGATGAAGGAGCAGATTTTCAAGAATTCGTCATCGAGGTTTTATAAAGCTATATGGCTTAGAGTAAGACATATAATAGACAGACTATCATTTAATAATAAGACACAGACATAAATATATATCCAATGAATTTTTCTAAAATTTTTATCGCAACGATTACAATATTTTTTGCTTCACTATCTCTAACGACCGCAAATGTATCCACCACAGGATTAACAGAACTTAAAATAGGAGAAGTAGTAATAGAAGGAGGACCACGCGATGTTGTCCAAACAAAAGTTGATGTGACGATAATCCAGCCAACAGCAAGCAATTTGAACATAACGATTGTGGATGCTAATGGTGTTACTGTTATAGTAGAAACTACTCGAACAGAAGAAACAACAATCTCAACGATAGATTTAGAAGATGGAGATTACATCATTGAAACGATTGACGATGATGGAGATTATCAAGAATTCGCTATAAAAATAGATTAAAAAAAGTTTAAGGTCTACTCTGATCTTTATCAACCTCTCCAGTTGATTAAAATCTTAACACACACATACACACTATTTAATCACATTAAAGAAACACATCATCAATGAATTTTTCTAAAATCTTTATCATAACAGTTACATTATTATTTGGTTCTTTATCACTAATTAACGCAACACCTATTAATGAGTTAAGTGATGTTACTATACAGACAGAAGAGGTAGAAGGAGGTCCAAGAGATGTTGTACAAACTCTAATTGCTACAACTGTTTATCAACCTACAGCAACGCCTTTAAATATTACTATTAGAAAATCGAATGGAGAAGCTGCAATAGTTGTAAATACTAGTTCTCTAATAACTGTTATTAGTTCAGTTGGTTTAGAAGCAGGTTCTTATACTGTAGAAACAGTAGATAACCTTAATGATGTACAAACATTTTCAATAACAATTGAGTAATAATTGGGATATTATATAAAAAAAATGTATATTATTTTAATAGTTAACAAAATAAAGAGTTGAAGTAGGCAAGTATTAATAATAACTTTTTTAGACATACTATTCTATATCTTACCTGCCAAACAATAAATTCTAACTACATTTGTTGGAATTTCATATAAACCTAAATGTTTAGCATAATGCTACTTCAGTGTTTAATTAAGGTGTAACCCCAATTTAAACCATTTTACTCTGAATACATTTTGATGTAGGTATATATATATCCTATTTAATACAAAAGGCTTTAAAACTAATGATGTTAACGCATTCCCATGTAGAATAAACTATCCTATAGAATATTTTATAAAATCAATCATCATGTATTTATTGAAAATTACTTTTGTTATAATTTGCTCTTTTTTATCTAATAATGGAATGGGGGCAAATTACTATTTAAATTTAAATAGTGAAAACGAGAATCATTCCATCGACCAACTTATTATTTTAAACACAGAAGACGGAGGACCGCGAGATGTTGTTCAAACCGCGATAGACATTACAATCCATCAACCAACTGCAAGTGATTTATTGATAACTATCCTTGATTCTAATGGAGAAGTCTTTATGGTTGTCCTTACAGACGATTTACAAACAGTTATCTCAACAGAAAACTGGGGAACTGGAAATTATACCATTGAAACCATCGATTTAGGAGCAGATTACCAAAGTTTTTCTATTAATAAGCAATAAAATTACTTTTTTTTTGAAAAAAAAAGGTTTTTTTTGGGGAAATTTTTATTCAGTTAAATATTTCTTATTCAGTGAGTTGTAGAGGTTTTTTGCTTGAAAAAGTGTGAAAAAAACGGGAAAAGTTTACACTCTTGTTTTAGCATACTATAGAAATGTAGTCTATATTTGTATTAACAACTAAAGCAAATAAGGGGATTTGATAAAGTTGTATAATAAGATAGAAAATCTATCCATATAGTTTAAGGGACGAAACTCGGATAGAAAGATCTTGTTAAGCTAGCAGTCGTAAATTATCGTCTAGATTTTGACTGCTAGCCTTTTTTTTTTTGAAAAATAATATTGGCTTTTTATTTAAGTATCTTTTAGAATGCTAATAGAAAGTCTTTATGTAATTGTTTGAATATAGAAGTATAATTATGATTGCCTTTTTCAATTGTTCTAATGGTTAATGTAGCCTCTTCAATAGGAGTCTGGTATAAAACCAATTCAATTAAAAAGCGATTGCTTGTCTTGCCTTCTCGAGGTATGACTTCTACACATCTTTTTATATGAAAGCCTTTATGTAATGCTAATTGCATAAAGTCCTTTCCTTCTTGAATAGGTAAAATTAAGGAAAAATTTCCTAAAGGATGCAAAATTAATTGAATACAATTTAATAAAATATTAAATGTCAAAGAATCTGTACTTCTAGCTTGTCGTCTAGAAGTATCTTCTATTCGTGTACCGGCTTCTATTTTAAAGTAAGGAGGATTAGAAATTATACTGTCAAACACTGGTTGGATTGGATATTTGCTATATGTTTGTATAGACTGGTGCAAAACAGTTAAGCGATCCTTCCAAGGACTATTATTAATATTATCTCTAGCTTGATAAAAAGCGTTTGGATCTATTTCTAAAGCATGAATAAAAGCATTTGAGTTTCTTTGAGCACTCATCAAAGCCAATACTCCAGTTCCAGTTCCTATATCCAAAATAGAAGATGCTTGAACAATATTTGCCCAAGCACCTAATAGTACACCATCTGTACCAATTTTCATGGCACATTTATCTTGTTGTATTTCAAATTTTTTGAATCTAAATGTAGACATTTAATATTTCTTACTTTTCTAAAGATCCAAGTCCAAGTCCAAGTCCAAATCTAGATCCAAATCATCCTCTTCTGCTGTTTCCAAATCATCAGCCTCATTATCATCGTCTAAATCAAGGTCTAAATCATCGTCCAAGTCTAAATCCAAATCGTCTAAATCATCTCCAAAATTGATATCTAAATCATCAAAATCATCGCTCTCATCATCTAAGTCAAGGTCATCTAAATCAAAATCGTCATCTAAATTTAATTCCAAATCAAGATCATCGTCCTCATCCAAATCTAAATCAAGATCATCAAGATCTAAGTCGTCCAGATCTAAGTCTAGGTCATCATCATCAAAATCTAAGTCAAGGTCATCATCATCAAAATCTAGGTCAAGATCTAAATCTAAGTCCAAGTCATCATCTAAGTCTAAATCATCCAAATCTAAGTCCAAGTCATCTAAGTCTAGATCAAGGTCGTCCAAATCTAAGTCAAGGTCATCATCGTCGTCATCGGTGGCAATACCAGCAGCACCTCCAGCCTTATAAACCAAGACGTCTAATTCACTTGCTTTGAAGACACTATAATGGAGAATACTTCCTTCAAACCACATACATGTTGGGTCACCTAAGTTAAACCCCTTTGTTTGCATTCGTCTATCAATAGACTCAAATGCAGCACTTTCTTCATCTCCAGTTAACCGCATGACGGTCATTTCTACCATAGATACTTTATGTCGAACTAAATCTCCGATTTCCATATTAATTGCGTTATTCGTTTTTGTTGATTAGAGGAGATTACCATTAGGTAATTAATGGATAACTCTATACTAGATAAGTAGTTGATAGGAGTTTAATCTGCAACAGATCGACCATCTAAATAGACGACTGTAGTAGCTTTGAAGGATTCTTTTTTCGTTCTAATGTTATCCTCATTAATAACTTGTTGCCACTCGCAGGCAATATCACCAGGACCAAAACCTTTCATGAGAGCAATTTTTTCACGAGAGCCTTCTGTTTCTTGATAAACGTAAGTGATTATCATATCTGGACCACCTGATTTTAGACGAACTACTTCTCCTGTTTTTGGCATAATATAAATAGTATTAAATTGAAAGTATGGTTTGATTGTCCATTTTTTGGATAAGTGAATATCTAGAATAAGTGATAAGTAATCTTGTCCTAAATTTTAGTAAGTAACGATGCAAAAAGCGAAATAATAGTAGGTCTAGGACTCACAACCGTGCTTGGATGTTATTATAAGGCTTTTTAAAGAAGTTAATTGCAAAATTCCGTAGTCAATAAGCTATCATTTATTTAGATTATACACTCGCACTACAATATATAAAATTATGTTGTAGATGTAAACATTCTTTGATAGATTTTTTAATGAAGTGTTATTTGTAGTAATGTGTAATCTCAATGAGGAGCAAGTAGCCGCACCCACAAATATTATAGCTGTAGAGTAGTGGTCAAAAAATAAAAGCCATCTCCGAAAAATTCGAGATGACTTTTATTAACTATTTTAAAGAAGTAGGAGCTTCTACTTGTAAAATTTTAGACTAAACGCTTGCTGTATTTTTAGGGGCAGCAGCCATGATTTCTTCATTAGCCTGTGCTTTGTATTGTTCAAAGTTTTGAACAAAACCCAATGCTAATTCTTGTGCCTTTGCATCATAAGCCTCTTTGTCTTCCCAAGTATTTCTAGGGTTCAGTACTTCGTCTGGAACATTAGGACAAGTCATAGGCATACTCAATCCAAATACAGGTAAAGTAGAGAACTCTATGTTGTCCAACTCACCATCTAATGCTGCTGTAATCATTGCACGAGTATACTTTAGTTTCATACGGTTACCAACACCATAAGAACCTCCAGACCAACCAGTATTGATCAACCATACATTCACATTATGCTCTTTCATTTTTTTACCTAGCATCTCTGCATATTGAGTTGGATGTAAAGGTAAAAATGGTGCTCCAAAACAAGCAGAAAATACAGTTACGGGCTCTGTAATTCCAGCTTCTGTACCTGCAACTTTAGCTGTGTAACCAGAGATAAAGTGGTACATTGCTTGCCCTGGAGTTAACTTAGAAAGCGGAGGTAATACGCCAAAGGCATCACAAGTTAAAAAGAAGATATTCTTAGGAATACCGCCACGAGAAGGTTCCAATGCATTATCGATATGATGAATCGGATAAGATACTCGTGTATTTTGTGTAATGTCTGTGTTGGTGTAATCAGGCGTCCTTGTTCCTTCGTGAAATTTGAGATTTTCTAGAATTGCACCAAACTTGATCGCATTAAAAATTTCAGGCTCTTTTTCTGCTGATAGATCAATTGTTTTTGCATAACAGCCTCCTTCAAAATTGAAAACTCCTGTATCAGACCAACCATGTTCATCGTCACCAATAAGGTTACGTTTAGGGTCAGCAGAAAGGGTTGTTTTTCCTGTTCCAGATAGACCAAAAAATACAGCTGTATCTCCCTCTTCTCCTACATTAGAAGAACAGTGCATTGACAAGACGTTTCTATTGTGTGGCAATACATAGTTTAAGACAGAGAAAATACCTTTTTTGATTTCTCCTGTATAACCTGTTCCACCAATTAAAATCACTTTGCGAGAAAAATTAACAATTGCAAAGTTGTGTTGGCGAGTACCATCTTCTTCTGCAACAGCCATAAATTCAGGAGCACATAAAATAGTCCATTCTGGATTTGCGGCTTCAATTTCTTCATTCGTTGGACGCATAAACATGTTGCAAGCAAACATTGCAGACCATGGTTTTTGAGCAACCAAACGAAGCGTTAGGCGATAGTTTTCATCTGCACAAGCATAAGCATCACGTACATAAACCTCTTTGTTTTCCAAATAAGCTGTTACTTTATTATACAAAGCATCAAATTTATCAGAATCAAAAGGCATATTGATATCGTTCCAATCAACTGTATTTTCAGTGATAGCGTCTTTTACAATGAAGCGATCCTTGGGTGAACGCCCAGTAAACTCTCCTGTTTTGATCATAAGTGCACCAGAATCGGCCAAAACACCTTCACCCATAGCGATAGTGCGTTCTACTAGATTAGGAACAGGTAAGTTCCAGTAAGCGGTTACATTTTTCAGACCAAGCGTAGTTAAATCTGCGTTGGGATTTTTAAGACCTACGTTCTTCATTAGTCGTGTTTTTTTTTGTGATATACTTTGTAGTTACTGTTTTATTTAAAATCTACTGTTGTATTTTTTAGAGCTACAAAGCAATCTAAATTTAAAAATAAAGTTTTTCTTTTTCTGTGTACCAATATTAATATTATCAATACACTAGTTTTGTTTCGGTTTTCTTTATAGTATAAAGTATTGATATTAAGTTGCTTGTTGTTTTTGAAACAACTTAAATGCAATATTTATCTGTAAATTTACAAAAGTTTAAAGACTAGAAGAGAATTAATACCTAAAAAACTTCATTATCTTAACTTTGTTACTTTATATAAGAAGTCGTTTAGAATTGCGTCTTTTTTAAATATGAGTACACCACGAAGTAGTAGCGAAGCTAATTTTTGGTTCTAATCAAGGCGGATTTGAGGAGAATAGCCGTAGCTATTTGACGAAAATCCAACATGAGCGTAGCGAACTGCGCTGGCTTGTATAAGATACAAAGGTATAGCCTAGAGCAAAAAGTGATTTAGCTGCGCTGATTTACAATTCATATTTAATTATTATTTAATTCTAAACAACTTCTAAAACAAAAAAGCAGCATACAATTGCTCGTATCCTGCTTTCTGATAATTATTTTTTAGTTGGCATCCAATTCAATTTTCTTAGTTGTTAAGCGACCAGGATATACCTTTAAAGCAGCTTCTAGACAATCCATTGCTGTATTTAAGTCGTCAGAATTTAACACATAAGCAATACGAGCTTCTTGAATTCCTAGCCCTTGCGTATTGTAGAATCCAGCACCAGGAGCCATCATAACCGTTTTTCCATTATGACTAAATTCCTCTAATAACCATTGGCAAAACTGATCACAATTATCGACAGGAAATTTAGCGAAGGCATAAAAAGCCCCTTTAGGATTTGGGCAAACGACCCCTTCCATTGCTTGAAGACGCTTAACAACCACTTGGCGACGTTTATCATATTCTTCAGTTACTTCACCAAAATAGCTCTGAGGAGTATCAATCAGACCTTCTGCCAAAATTTGAGCTAGAGTAGAAGGACTCAAACGAGCTTGTGCTAATTTCATAGCTTCTATCATAAAATGTTCATTCTTAGAAAGAACAACTCCCATGCGAGCACCACAGGCACTATAACGTTTGGAGATAGAATCAATGACAACTGCATGATTTTCCATTCCATCTAAGGCTAATATAGAAGTATGTACTTGTCCTTCATAGCAAAAATCACGATAAACTTCATCTGCAATTAAAAATAAATCATGCTTTTGAACAATCGTTCTTAATTTCTCAAGCTCTTCTACAGAATATAAATAACCAGTAGGGTTACTAGGGTTACAAATTAAAATTGCTTTTGTTTTTGGACTGATTTTTTGTTCAAAATCTTCCATTGCAGGTAAAGCAAAACCATCTTCAATCTGCGCTGTAATAGGAATAATTGTGATGTCCAAACTTTTTGCGAAACCATTATAATTAGCATAAAAAGGTTCTGGAACAATCACTTCATCACCAGCATCTGCACAAGCCAACATTGCAAACAACAAGGCTTCAGAGCCACCATTGGTTACAATCATTTGTTCTGTTGTTGTTGAAACTCCGTAACGATTGTAAAATTCAACTAATTTTTCTCTATAAGAAAGCATTCCAGCAGAGTGGGAGTATGCAATGACTCCTAAATCTGCTTCTTGAAGTGCTTTAACACCAGTTTTGGGTGTCATAATATCTGGTTGACCAATATTAAGATGGAAAACCTCTACGCCTCTTTTTTTTGCAGCTTCTGCATAAGGAACTAAACGACGAATCGGAGAAGAAGGAGTATTGGCTACTCTGTTTGATGTTGTTG
>ENA-ORXM01003159-ORXM01003159.1-marine-metagenome-genome-assembly--contig:-NODE-3159-length-16991-cov-4.224370_pt1 | contig 16991 bp, 21 predicted proteins | sample MGYA00237867_ERZ511480 | MGnify/ENA primary metagenome ERZ511480 (study PRJEB26309, sample SAMN06266103) | marine metagenome | isolation source: Algal blade | place: United Kingdom:Sidmouth, United...
ACTGAATTTCGAAAACCAAAAATCTCATCCAAAATATTCCATTTTATGCAATTCGTCAGTTTTCAGAGTGGACTCATTGATGAAAAGAACCAAAAATCTAGTTTTGCTAAAGGCCGCAGTTTTTTGCTCTTGATATTTTACTGTCTAAATCACTTCGAGTTTTTTTCAGTTATCCTAGCATGGAAAAGACCGTAAGGACAAATCATTAGTTACATATTTATGTATTTGAGTTTTCTCTTAAAGGGGTAAACTTAGGTCTTTTCCTTTTTGGGCGGCTGTTAGCAAAACGGTTTCCAAAAGAAGTACCTGCGCACAATCAGATAAACAGGGGTTTAAAGTTTTCAATAATGTGTTAGCTCAGTAATAATTATAATGGGCCTCAGAGAGGTCCCACTGCGTTAGCAAATTCCAATCCACAAATACCACGACCACAGCGTGGTCGCATTATGTTTTCGTTCTTCCTCTTCAACTTTACTTTATGAGTAACTTATCTAATTTATCCCCTATCACAAATTGCTGCATCTGCTTATTCAGCGCATCAAAAGAATCCTTCTTGGCATGTTTAATAAAACGACCTTCCTTCAATAAATGAATCTCATCACAAGAATCGTTTAAGGTTGAAAAAATATGTGAAGAGATCAATAAGGTCTTGCCAGCCTGTTTAAGTTTATTGATGATTTCATTGATCAAAATGTTTGAATGAATGTCAACGCCATTAAATGGTTCATCCAAAATAAACAAGTCATTATTTTGCAAAAGCAATCCGGTCAGCGCCAGCTTCTTTTTCATTCCTGTGGAATAATTTTCAGCGTATTCATCCAAAGGCAAGTCAAAAACATTTTGTTCTATAAAGTTATCGACTTGGATTTTTCTTGCGGAGCAGATCAGTTTTAAATATTCCCACCCTGTGATCTTTGACATAAACTGGGGATTGGTTTCCAATAAACCCAAATGATTTTTAATGGGATAAACATCAGATTTAATGTCCCCATCAAAACGCTCCAGACCAGCTATGCATTTGAAAAAGGTCGTTTTGCCTGCACCGTTTTCTCCTACTATACCATGTACCAAGCCAGGCTCAAAATCATAACTGATTCCTTTTAAAACCTCCTTGCTGCCGTAATTTTTATTTAACCCAATGATCTGTATCATTCAAGAATAAGTTTTAATTGTTTTCTGGACTTAAGGTAAAAAATTGGAATTACAATAAGTAACATTGGGGGAAACCAAAGACTTAAAGCGTATAGAAATCCTTGTGCTACATTTATCTCATTAGGGTATGCCGCGTATTTTGCAAAGATGGCCGAAGCTAAAAAAACTAAGCCTACCAGTTGAAGCAGAGCGATGGGTAGCAAGTGGTCGGAAAAACATATTAGCAAGGTGATAAGAAAAGGTAAACTTAATATGGTCATGCAAATAAAAGCATTCCATAATTTATGCAATAAAAATTCTTTGGCATTCATTTTATAGATCCATACAAAGTAAATTTTCTCTGGTTTTAAATTAAAAGACATAGCTACTAAAAAGGTAGCTCCAAAGCAAAACAAACCAAGGTTAAAATTATTCACATTACAAGCAATAATACATATCGCATATAAAAACAACAATAGTGGAAAGGCCGTTCTAAATCCTCTTACGAATTCGAAGGGCCATCTTCTAAAAGGTGTTGGAACTTTGATTGTTCTCAGCCAGTTGGCTTGAACCAAACACAGCATCACTCCAATGGCCAATAGCATTAATGAAATCAGATATTTACCTTCGTAAACTAAATAAATAGCAAATGGTAAGGACAAAAAAAAGTTTTCTATCAATCTGATCTGATGGTAATGCTTTTTAGAAAAGATCAACTTTATTTTTTCGTTCCGTGTTTTCTCACTGAGACTAAAAATCGTGATGAGGGCAATCAGACAATAAATATATTCCTGAAAAGCTAACTTTAAAAATAGATATTTTGAGAAAGCAATGAATATTACAAGACTGAGTAGGATGCCTAGATAAACATTGATGCCTAAGGCGGATAATGTTCTTTGTAACCGTAAGAATTGTAATTTGAAATAGTAGTTCATTTGTGAAAATTGGTCGGTGGGTAATAGTCTCAGGTCGGTGGTCGGTGGTTGGTAGTCGGTGGTCGGTGGTCGGTGGTCGGTAGTCGGTAGTCGGTGGTCGGTGGTCGGTTAATTAGTACTACAGACTTTAGACTACAGACTTTAGACTACAAATTTTAGACTTTATAAATCAGGCAAAGCTTCAAACATTTTTCTTTTTTCATTAAACCATTTCTGCATAGCGCCTTCTTCATGCATGAGCTCCCGCATCTTCCCCATCGCTTCAAGATGCGCAGCATCCCCAGCCTGAAACATTTCTGTGCCATGCTCTTTGGATAATTTTGCCATTTCTTCAAAAGTGTTGGCTTCAAACACTTTTTCACAGGCGCCGCCCAATTGGTTGCAAGTCATTCTTTTCATTTTTTAGATTATAGTTTCATTTAAAAACAATTAGGCTATGTATGTACCACTCAATATACCAATAATTGCAAATTTTAGATATAATATAGTTGCTAGTTGAATGTTACAAATTGTTAAATTTGGCAGTTGGCCAACAGTCAATGGCCAACAGCCTTAACAAGTACCACTCTATCAACACACTGCAGTCCATTCTCAAAAATAGGCTCTTTATATTTCTTTACAAAGTATCCCTTTTCAATATGGCTAATTACGAATCCAGCTTGCTTGTAGATTTTGAGAGGCCTGAATGAAGAGTTGCCTGTAGTAACAATCAATTGCTTGTATCCCTCCTTTCTAGAAAAACTGATGGCATGATCAAGCAGGAGTTTACCATACCCCTTGCTTTGGTAGCTTTCGGCGACAGCCAAATTTTTAAGCTCAATTTTAGATGGGCTTACTTCCTTCAAAACCATGACAGCTATGTTGAGGTCTTCAACAGATCCAATAAAACAAAAACCTTCTGTGATATACTCTTTTATCTTTTCCAAAGATGGATCCGCGAGCAAAAGCAGATCCATTGGTAATAAGGATTTCTTCATGCACAATTCAATCTTAAACAAGTGATTGTCCATTTTATTTGGTCATTTTTTTGGCCCGGGCATCTTCAACCCCCATGGCACATTCCTCGGAGTTTGTGCCAAAGGCATCCTTATAGGGCGGTTTATTTGGCTAATGGCTAAAAGCCAATGGCAGATTTCTTACTTCTTCACCGGATACACATCTTCCACATTATCCTTGATCCAAGCGACACATTCGTCAAAATTGTTGAACAAATATTTCTCTTCAACAAGATCTGGAATGATATCGATGCGTTCCAACATATACTTAGGTTGCTCTTGAAGACCCGAAAATAAAACGGTCTTACCGCTTGCCGCCAGATCAACCAGCACATCCTCCATGGCGTACAGACCCGATTGATCAACATATTGCATGAGTTCCATTCTCATAATGATAGCAGAAGCTGTATCAGGAATTTGTTGCGATAAAGCTTGGAAGTCATTGGTATACCCAAAGAATAAAGGTCCTTTAATATGCTTTATAAAAACTTCTTCCTTTAAGTTTTGAGGGAAATTTATTTCATCATCCCAAGCTTCTTCCTCCAAGGATTTAACATCAGATCTTTCTGAGGTCAAGTCACCCATCTTCTTCATAAACATTAAAGAAGCGATCACCAAACCGATACCAACTGCATACACCAAATTCCAAACAGAGGAAAGAATAAGTACGACCAACATGATCATGACTTCTGCTCTTGGCATATAAGGAATTGCCTTTAATCCTTTGTAATCCATTACTCCAATACCGACCGTGATCAAAATACCCGCCAAGACAGCTGCCGGAATTCTAGAGGCAACAGGGCCTAGTGCCAAAAGGATTACTAAAAGCATTACTCCAGCAATCATCCCAGAAAGTTTGGTTTTTCCTCCAGCGTTGATATTTACAACCGTCCTGATTGTCGCTCCTGCGCCTGGAAGACCTCCGAATAATGCGCCTATAGAGTTTCCAATTCCTTGACCTATCAGCTCTTGATTGGGTCTGTGTTTGGTTTTGGTCATGTTATCTGCGACCACAGAAGTCAGCAAGGAATCAATCGCGCCCAGTAAAGACAAAGTCAAGGCCGTAAAAATATATGGGGACACACTTGCTAAACTAAACTCGGTAAATATTCCAAAATTGGGAACAGGTAAACCATATGGAATTTGTTCGATCGGTCTATAATCTAGTCCAAATCCAACTGCTATTCCTGACATGACTAAAAGGGACACCAATGTACTGGGAATGGCCTTCGTTATTCTTTTAAAACCATAAATGATAAATATGGTGCCGAGTGCCAACAATACCTCCAACCAATTGATATTCTTCAAAGCACTTGGTAGAACTTTAAAGGCACCTATAACACCTGAGGCATTTTTAGCAGCCAGTGTTTGAGACTCTTGTAAAATTTGAGCTGGTGTAATCTTCTCCGCTCTAGAAATGGTTTCTTTAAAATCTTCAAGTACAAGGATGCCTTCTCCCATTTCTTCTTTCAAAATATTTTCCAAAATGATCTCCTCCGCTTCTGGTTTAAAAGTCTCTACATAAGCGGCATCCTCTTTAGGATAATAACCTACTGAAGGCAATATTTGGGTGACTAAAATAATTACACCTATGGCAGTCATAAAGCCTGATACAACTGGATACGGAATATATTTAATATACTTACCAAGGCCCATCAGTCCTAAGCCAATCTGCATGATTCCTGCAAGCAAGAACACAGTCAATATCGCAGGTAAGGCTTTGTTTACATCTCCATCAAAAGAAGCTACAATCCCTGCGATGATCACCATACTTACAGCAGTCATTGGAGCTGTTGGTCCGGAAATTTGAGTATTTGTGCCACCAAAAAGTGCGGCAAAGAAACTGACAAAGATTGCTCCGTACAAGCCTGCTGTTGGGCCCAAGCCTGAACTAACACCAAACGCAAGTGCAAGCGGTAAGGCAACGATTCCCGCTGTTATTCCTCCTAATAAATCTCCTCTTAAATGGGAGAAATCAAACCCAAACATATTTTTCATAAATCGTTTAATTGAAGTATTTTTTTCAACAATACTTTAGGCTGTTAAATATTAAAATTGAAAACTGACTTCCAATTACATTCAAATGCTAATCGATAAGATATTAAAGAAATTTATCTTAATGTAGTTTAGGATGAGATATTTTGAAAAATCCCGAAATTGATAACTCAGTGAGTTACTGCTATTTCCAACAAATGTGCATTCCTTATTAATTCACTCTTCAGACGACATCCAAAAACATGGTTTGTAAATTCGCATGCTACTTGGATACGTGTTTGCTACACATGGCTTTGTGAATAAGAATTGAATTTAAATAAGAATTGCAATTTAAATAGTCCTAAGAATAGGTACGTGGAACTGATTTATCCTCTCTAGATTCAAGATTTACTTAAACATTTAGAAAAGTTTTATTATATTTATAGCAAGACATTATAACTGTGCAAATAGTGAAAAGTGCCGTTTGCAGGATTTTTAACCACAAAAATTGATTGAACTATGATGAATCAAACAGTACAAGAGATCATGAATCCAACCCCTGATGTAACGGATCCTAGTAAAAACCTGAGAGAAATATCATACGAAATGCTCAATTCAGGCATACAGCAACTTCCCGTAGTAGAAAATGGTAAAATAGTTGGAATCTTAACCACCTATGATATGTGGAAGCAATATGAAAATAAAACAACCGTAGAAGGTCTTACGGTAGGTGAAGTAATGAATACCAGAATTGTTAAGATCAAACCAGATGATAAGATCAGAACAGCTGCAGAACTTTTTGCCGATGGAAGATTTAAAACAATCCCAGTTGTTAGTGATTCTGGTGATTTAAAAGGTACTGTGACAGCATTTGATATTATAAAAATGGTATTTAATTCAGAATACAATAAAGCCATTTTGTACAAAGAAAAATTTTCTGAGTAGGTAATAAATAACTTTTGCTCCACATACACCTCTCCTTGACTCATTGTGAAAAGCCTTCGTGCAATTCTGATTGGTTTGAGGAGAGGCTTTATTTTCTCACTTTCGTTTCATACTGTTCTTTTCCAAAACCATAATTTAATTTGTAATTTTAAAAAAAATTGCACCTCAATATGAGAATTCTCATGCCTCTAATGGTATTATGTCTATACCTAAAATAATTAGATCATCCTATATATGGCTCTCGTAGTCGTTAGCGTCACATTAAGGCAAAACTTTTCTCGCTCTGTCTTTAAGGTCATCAATATCATTCTTTTCATTTATAGATTCTTCACCAAGGAACAGAACCATCCTTGCATGTTTGATGACTGCTTTTTTGTGGGTTTCCTTTGTAGTAAATTTCTGGATGGTTGTCAATGCCTCCATCAGTCTAATAATCACTGCTGGCATTCCTGATGAGTATTGGCGAATTTGATTAAAAGAGGTGTCTAGGAGCCCCTCAAAATCCTCTGCTTTGGAAATAATTCTCAGTATATCGTCTTCATCGTGTTTTTGTGTTGAAGGAAATTTTGCTTGAGCCAAATAGGACATAGTTGATGCTAGATTATCTATGCATGCCATAGCTGTAAAGGGATCATTTATTCCTGGCGATAGCGCTCGAGCAGCCATTTCTACAAGCTGCTGAATCGAGTATTCAAGGTTTTGCTGGGGAGTTTTGGTTTTGCCGATGACAAATTGATTCAAAAGCTTTTCAATTTTTTCCGCTTCATAGTTTGAATGAGTCCAAAGCTCAGCAATTTCAATACCGTTTACTATGTAGTTGCCTTGTTTATTATGTACCACTAACAAAGAATTATCTTTAGTTATCAGATCAAGCAAAACTTCAAAAGATATATATTGTAGATATCCGCTTGTGTTTGATTTTATTGAAACCCGTTTGGGATAAGATGAAGTAGCCGCATCTATACCAATGTTCCTTTTAAATACTTTGTTTTCATCTAATTTCTCCGGATAAAGATCAATTAAATGAGCGGCCATAAATTCTGAAATGTCGGCAATAACTTTATCTGCTTGGATGCTAACCGCAATTCGATGAATGAATACTATAAGCAAAACTATATTAGCAATAGCAGCCAATATTGCAAGTAGAATCGAGATGGACGGTATGAATATTTCTCCTTCAACATTTTTTATGGCATTTAAAACCAAAAGGCAATAAAGGTAAGTGGAAATGTAGGAGCCTAATACAACTTGATTTAGTTTGACATACATAAAGTTTTTTACCAATCTTGGTCCAAACTGGGATGAGGCAAGCGTTAAAGCTACAAGTGTAACCGAAAATACTGTACCTGCTACTCCTATCATCGCTCCAGATATGGTGGATAATATACTTCGAGCAGAGTCAGGATCATTTACCAAGAATATACATATCCAGCCATCCTTGGTTAGCTCAAAAAAATTATCTATGGTTACCGTGGTTATAGAAAGAAATACAGCCAAACTGATAATCAGAACTGGCAGAAACCAAAATGTTGATAGTAATTCTTTCCAAAAGAAGAGAAACTTATTCATAATATTCTAAAGTGGTTTTCAAAATTTACAACAAAGTAAAGTTTAAAATTTTATTATTTCTTATAAATGCCCTACCAATCTTATCATCTACTAATGCTCTCCAACTTTGTTGCGGCAATTCTTATTAGATGGACGGAACCTCCATTTCCAAAGCCTAGTTAAAACTCATCCGACATATTAATAGAATTAAATTAGCTTTATATTCTGCAACAGTTCCTAAATAAGTTGTGCAAACTTGAGTATAGTCAGCTGGATCTGAAATTAATTTTCTCCAGCTGTCCCCCAACCAGACATGAAAAATAAAATTGCTTATTATCAGAAACCGGAGCTAAAAATTATTGTGTCTGACTAGCAAGTTATAAGTCTGAACATCTCAGATGTAAAACCCCTACACCTTTTAACAGTTTTTTCTACATTAGTAATATTGCTATATAAAGCATATATTTGCCTAATATGTAAGTGTAGTACATAAAGAAATGATCTCTAATATAATTTTAAATAACTAAAAACATTATGGCTGTTAAAAAAAGAAAAACATTAGACGTAAGATACACTAAGACACAAATCGTCAATCAAATTGCCGAAGAAACTGAGCTTACGAAAAATCAGGTAAATGGAGTACTTGATTCTCTAAGTGATTTGATCCAACTTCACATTAATAAGAGATCTGTGGGAGAATTTGTCCTTCCAGGATTGCTGAAAATTCAGACTGTGAAGAAGCCTGCTAGAAAAGCTCGTAAAGGTATCAACCCTTTTACCAAGGAAGAACAGATGTTCAAGGCTAAGCCAGCATCAACTGCCGTAAAAGTACGTGCGCTTAAAAAGTTGAAAGAAATGGCAAATTAATATTGAATAGCTTTCTGTAGCTATATCTTATAAAAGAAATGGGAAAGGTTTAAATACCTCTCCCATTTCCTATTTTGGCTCCCTGTTTCTATCCTCCATAGAGTTGATTATCACCTTTCGTCAGCTGCAGACATAAGTTGACCTACCCTAATATCAGGGTTGTAGCGTTGGAATGCATTACTCACAGTCTTTTAAAACAATAATTGCTCAACTTTCATAAGTCCACTTTCCACCGACATACGCTCGCTCAGCGGATTCTCCAAATTCCAGATTAAAAACGTCATTAAGGCTTTTATCCGAACGGACCATTTGTTCTAGGCTGACGACTTTGCCATCGTCATAGTCTACTTCTTCTGTGAAAAATTGCCAATCGCCATCCTCATCATGGATCACCCTTAGAATGGGTGCTTTCTCATCAGTCCATTTTGGGGTTGTAAAAACAGCCAAGTTTTTTGATTCTCTGAATTTAAAAGTTGCGTTTCTATCTAACAAAGGTTGCTTATATTTGAAAGATTCATTAAAATTTTCTTCCCATGGAAAAAGATTCTGTGGATCTGTCCATACAAGTTGAATGGCATCAAAAGGGGATGAATTGTAATAAAGCTCGGCTACTTTAAAGTAATCGCTAATATTTCTTTTATCGACTTCCAAAAAGGTAGCTCTTGAATCTTTAAAGATATTTTTGAATTCTCTTTTTGTAGTTATCGCTCCGCTAAATTTGATGATGTCTACAACATCATTTAAGATGTTGTGCATCAATTCAGGTTTCAAACCAAAGCAAATTAACTCCGGATGATCGATCGTTTCTTTTAACCCAACAGTATATGCAAACGAAGGTAGGTAGTCAGAAGAGGCAATACGAACAACAGAATGTCCGTATTCTTTTACTTGTGTTGCAATTCGATCTAGATCGATGCAATTGTGATCATCTTCTTTCATAAGGTAGATTTCCGTAAATCAATTTTCCTAAATAAGGAAAACTAATTCATTCCTCCAAATTTCAGAAACACTTTTAATTCACTATTCTGATTTTAAGACTTTTTTAAAGCAAACACTGTTTTCAATACTGCTCTCATCAAATGGTACGATGGCACCACATCCTGCCAATTGGTTATTTGAATAACAGATCAAAACACGTTTGCACTTTTCTACTTTATTTTACTGGGCATTAAATTGATGGTCTTTGCCATCTAGAAAGGAAAGATAAGAATCTAAAGCTCCTACTAGTTCAAGAAAATCTAAATTAGAAGCATCTACACGTTTAAATTTTGTCATAAAAGAATATTCAAACTAGTTTGGCCAGCATACCCATTGCGGATTTATATAACCAATTTGATTGTTCTTCAAAACGGGCTCAAATTGCTCTGTCAAAATATCATATTCTCCAATATAAAAAGGACGACCAAATTTTAAACTATGGATCAGAAATTTATTAGAATCTTCATTCCAGGAGGGGCAACAAACAAATTCATCTATATCCAAAATTGTGGAAACTCCATTCTCATCAAAATCATATTGTCTTATGACACCAGCTTGATCATCAAAACTTTCCCATGCTATAAATTTGCCATCAGGAGAATAGTAAGGATCATTGTCCCTAGTGTTATCATCAGTCAGTTGTTCTATGTTGCTTAATATACCCGCTTCACTGATATCCGCTATATGTATTTCAAGAGGATTTTGTGTAAGTACATCTGCCAATAATTGTATTAAATTGCCAGAATCATAATCTTGAGGAAAAGAAACATATACGATCTTATCTCCAGTAGGAGACCAAGAAGGATCTCCTCTCAAACCTGGACCTGATGTCAATTGTTTTAGATTAGAACCGTCTGAATCCGTTCTAAACAATTGCCAATAAAAATCTTCTGGCTTTGCAGGATCTTCCACTATTACTGCGGCCATCACCAGATATTTGCCGTCTGGAGACCAGTCGGCTACCCCTTGCTCCATCCAATCATAAGTATCTAAGGAAATAAGTAATTCGCCATTTGATCCATCAATATCAAATTTCCAAAGCTCCGCTCTCGAATAATCATTATCTGGTCGATTATCACCAATAGGTGATTTGTAGCATATAAATGAGGTTTTATCAGGACTTAATCTTGCCCACCAAAAATCAAAATCCGGATCACTTACCAATATGGTCTCCTCAGCCCCCTGCTTTATCGCAATCGCAAAATTTGCATTATCCGGAGAACTTCCAACAACATTATATAAGATCGTGCTGGTACATTCTGAATTTTCCTCAATATCCATTCCATCATCAATTGGATCTTCTACACAAGATGATAATGAGAGAATGATAAATAAATTTAATATGAGTATTAAAATATGTTTGAATCTCATTGTTTTTGATTTTATACGCCAACGTGCAAAAGTTGGGAGATCATACCTAAAGAAACGATTTAAGCTTTTTTTATTGGTTTAATTTCGTTTTATCATAAAAAAAATAAACAAATTTATTTTCCTTGAAGCTCCATCCATTCTCTTCTGAGCATCGCATATTGGTATTCTGAATCCCAGCTGCCCTTGAAAAAAACATTTTCTATAAAGTATCCTTCTCTTCTAAAATGTAGACTTTCAAGTACTTTCATTGAAGCAATATTATCTTCCCCAAACCTTGCCACGATCCTATGCAATTCTTTTTCTTCAAATAAATATGCTAGGATACCCTTCAATGCTTCTTTGGCGTATCCTTTTTTTTGATACAGATTAGAAATGGTGATGCCCATCTCAGCGATCCTAGGATCATCATGTTTCAATTGGATGGCACAATCACCAATGAGCTGGTTGGTACCCTTATTTGCAATAGCATATTGTACCCACTCCCCAGGTTTTCCAAAAGTCTTCTTTGAATTCTTATCAATAAAATTATCAGCTTCTTTCATATTCATCACATCAAAACCTTGATATTTTGTTACTTCTGGATTGCTGCGGTATTGGTGAAAGTTTTTTAAATCTTCTTTTCTTAATAATCTTATGATAAGAAGATCGGTACTAATGTTCATAAGTATTTTTAACTGAAGATAGATCTTTCTGTTTTAAACATGCTGGTCGATCAAGATCACATTGCCATCAGGGTCCGTAATGGTAAAGCTTGCTCTACCCTTTTCGGTTGCTATCGTATCTCCCACCGCTATTCCATCTGAAGCTAAGCTTTTTTGAATATCCCTCACATCTTCAAAGGAATCCAAAACTTTTGCTTCAGTATCCCACCCTGGATTAAAGGTTAATATATTTCCTTGGAACATACCCTGAAAAAGTCCTATCAAAGTAGTATCATTTTTCATGATCATGTATTTCATTTCTTCCCCTCCGGCAAATTTAGAGAAGCCAAGTTTTTCGTAAAATGCTTTGGAAGTGTTCAGATCTTTTACACTGAGACTCATTGAGAAAACTCCTAATTTCATAAGAAGACTTTTTTGTTTAATAAAAATTTTTATGATCTAATAAATGCTTATCCTTAAGACAATGATTATTTAAAGCCATAGAAATACAGTTTTTAAGTCTAGATAGGCATTTTTGAAATCAGAGGCCTGTATAGGCCTTAATATTGATCTTACATTGCCTTTACCAACACATAGACAATCTTTTTGAGCATCCCTATGAAGCTCCTCACGCTTATTGTTAACGTTACTAATAATATTTTTGGTCATAAATTATTTTTAATATAAATATCTAATTATCACAAAAAATATCAAGATATTCTTGCACTTCATTAGTATCCAATAATGCCTAAAAAGTATCCAAATTGGAAAATATAGCGACGCTAGAAAATTCTACTTACAAAGTTTCGATTTTGTAATCCAATCCATGCCTTTCACACCCCAATTCTTTTGCTTGTTCATAAAACGCAACAGCCTCTTTTATATGACCTTGGCGTTCTTTTATTAAACCCAAATAAAAATACAAATTAGGGTTTTTGTCTTCTAAGATCTTAGCGTTATGCAGGTCAAAACCTGCTGCTTCATATTCGTCCATGCTTATGAGTAACCTTGCCCTATTAATATATGCGAGAACGAATTGTGGAGACTTACTTATCGTTTCAGAAAATAACTTCAGTGCCTCATGGGTATTGCCTAACTCTAAATGGGCGTAACCCATTTGATTGGTAACTGCAGGGTCAGAAAAATTGTAATGAAAAGAATGGTTCAAAAACTTTAACGCTTCATCATATTCTCCGATCTTGTTGTAAAGCGTTCCTATCTGAAAGTAGTCTTCATTATCCAGTTTGTCGATCTGCTTTAATTGCGTAAAACAATCCAATGCTTCAGACGATCTATTTAATTTTATAAATGATTGAATCATAAAGTTGTAAACAAAGCGATTATTTCTATCCTTTTGTAGATATTCCTTTCCTTTTTTAATAACCAATTCATATTCTTCATCTTGATAGTTGTTCTCAAATTCGAAGAATTTTTCTTTCTTTATGCTTCTAGAAAAAATAGAAAGAAGTAAATAACCATCACTAAAAGCAGCTCCACCATCATGCATCCTCATACCAGAACTGAAAGGAATTAAGTTTACGACCAGATCAATTATAGCAGAGGCGATAAAAATTATACTTAAAAAAAACAGGAGCTCATTTGCATAAATACTTTTTAAGTTAATAATTAAAGGAATGGAGATCAGCAAAGAAGCGATCGGACCTCCTAAGATGACAAGCACATTTTTAATTGTACTTTCTATTTTTTCCATGTGCCGACACATCCCAATTTGCCACTGCAATAGGTCCCATTTAAAATACATTTCCAGTCTTCCAAATTTAAAAAAGGAGTTGTCATCGATGTTACCATAAGAACCAATGTAAACTTCTACTTGTTTATTTGTGAATAGCAAGGCAGGTATGGCATGTCCCATTTCATGAAATAATGTCGTAACCAGTCGCAGAATCATAATAGTTCCAATTCCAAATATTGCTATCAACACACCATATACTAATTCCATTCTTCTCTACATTTAAGATTTAATCCAATGACGTGGATTTTTTAAATTCGGCGAAAGCCAAAGAAAGCACTATTAAAATTTCATCAATGAAATATATATTTATTAATATCGTGATTCTAAAGAACATAGAAACCAAATGCACTCATAAGTCAGTAAAAAATAAAGCACGTGGAGTTTTGTAGTGATAGTTTTTAGAAAAGTAATCAACTAGTTAGATTATTACTATTTTTATCCTCCGCAATTTTTTTCTTGCCAAAATAAGTGAGGATGTTTCCAAGACTAATGCCGACCAATCCAATTAAGACAGGATTCATCCCTTTACCCTGTATGTAACTCAAAGCCATAAATGCAAGCGAGCCGATCATTATCGCAAAACCTATATTTTTTAAAAGTTTTCCTTTTTTCATTTTTTGAAATTTTAATTCTAATAGAATTAACAACCTGCCATGTATCCCACATTTAGGACAAAATCTTGCGTAATATATTGACCTTCAGCATTTTTGGCTGGTATCCAAGAAGGCATTTTCTTGAGACAATGTAAAAGCATTTTATCTATTTCTGGAAAAGAAGATTCTTGAAGGATCTGAGGCTCTAGTATCTCTCCCATTTTTCCAATTTTAAAACTTAAGATTGCCAATTCAATTTGTTTGCGAATATCCGATGGAATTTTATCTATTGCATTTTCTTTGACATAGGCTCTCAATGCTTCCTCTCCACCAAGATAAGCTGCTTCTTGTTCTGGAATAACGGTGTAAGTAAAATTAACTTCCTTTATCTCAATTCCCTCAGGTTGATATTTAACAACTACATTAATATCCGAATCATAATCAGCTTGGTTTATCAAGGCAATTTGTTCATTGGTAAAACGGTCATCTCTGCCAGTGGCTAATATCTCTTGCCCATTAGGAGGGCATACTTCTACATCCACAGAAATATATCCACTGATCCAGGAGGAAGGGTATCCTGAGTTAAGGTCAGTAATTGTCGCTACATTCTCTAATTCTTGTTTGGGAATACCTTCTTGATAAGTTCCGCGTATACTAAATCCTAGTGGTTGAGCAAATATGGATTGTGATAAAAAAAGGGATAGAAACAAAATTAGCCAACGCTTCATTATAAAAAATTTTTATCAAAATAAGCATTTTATATATTAGTTACAAGAAAATTTCTTTAAGGATACTTGTTAATCCAAATGCCTCAAAACTCCTTTATCAAATGGAGCCCAAATAGCAGTTTTTATTTGCGCTTTCTTTAGTGCATCGTTGACCCAGTTATTGCAGGTATGGATGGCGTTATAATTTCCATTGGCTTTATAAAAATTATCATTCTTCGTATATCCTGCATATGGAAATTCGATAAATTTTTTGTTAAAATCCAATTTAAAGGAGGTGGTAATGTGTTCAAGAATGGTGTCATGTTGACTTGGGCAAATACTTAATGGGATCCACTTATCTCTCCTACTCCCATAGTTGGTGACATGCATAGCAGTCTCACTTTCTAATATTAGAGCCCTGACCGCAACAGACAACTTTAATTCTTTCCATGTGGGTGTTTCCAAGTAAAATCCCTTATCACCCCAACCAAATGCGAAGTATGCTGCGCCAGTTCTTCCTTTTATAGCATTGATAAATTTTTCTGATAATTCAGATCTAGGTATTATGATATCTAAGTGTACTCCATTTGTGGAAATGAAAATTTCTTTCTTTTCAGGACAAGTAATAGCAGGTGGATTAGTTGTAATTCTAGAGAAAAGTGCTCCTAATAAAAAATAAAGTACAATCACAGTAGGTACAAACAATACAAACCTGAGCAGATATTTATAGACTTTTTTGTCCATGAGATTATTTAGATAAGATTAGCTAAGAATTGTTCTGATTGATCGTCATTTTTTAGAATGATGATTTCTTTTTCCTTTTTAAACTTTTCTAATTTATCATAAGTCTCTTTTCTGTTTCTCAAATTAAAAGTCGCCACATAATGAAAGAATTCCAGATCAAATCTTTCCTTACATCCCGGAGGCATATCAGGTCTTTCTAGACCATGGTATTTCCAAACCCTCTTGGTAACCCTCCATAGGCATTTTAAGGTAGGAATGTCTAAAAAGAAGACCGTATCTGCACGCTTTAATCTAACATCTAGAGTTCCATAATAATTCCCGTCAATGATCCAGGACTCCCTTTGAGTGAGCGCCTCTACTTTAGATTCCCACAAAACTTTTTCTGTTTCAACCCAATCTGGGTGCCAGTATTCTTGATCCAAATGAATCACATCCAGACCAGTTAGATTCTGGAGTTTTCTAGAGAAAGTAGATTTTCCAGCACCACAACATCCTATGACCAATACTCTTTTCATTTGCTAAAGCTATGCATCTTTTTCAAGAATCAATTTTTTTATCAAAACTACTTGTCCAAGGTGATAATAGCAATGTTCAATCATACCGTCCATGTTGCGCTGGTAGCTACCATATTCCTCTTGTACGAAATGACTTTTTAATTGCTCCTCCGTCAAAAGCTCCAATTGTTCTGTAAATGCCCTTGCATTTTGAAACAGGTCATTCTTTAGTTTAACCCAATCTAGATCATCCTTAAGTGCTGGCATCTCAAAACTGTATTTATCTCTAATGTCCAAAGATCCTCCCTTCAATACTTGAAGAACCCCGGCTATATAATAATTGACATGGAAAGTCAAAGCTGCAATGGTATTTAGAGAACCAATTTTAGTTGTCGCTTTAGCCATATCTAGATCGTCAATCTGATCCTTAAAATTTGTATAGGCAACCCATCTCCCATCAAGGATAACTTCTTTAAATCTTAGTGCTAATGGCTTGGCTGTATGCATGAATTGTATTTGAAATCCATCTTCAGATATCTCTATTTAAGATGGAATCTTTAATTTAAAAAAATTTAATTATTCAGGAAACGCTTTATTCTCCGCCCAGGTAGATTGCATCATTTTCAACCGCCAACCTTGATTGGTTGGAACAGCTATGGCAGACTCCAACCAACGAGTACCACTTACCAAGGTATAAGCGCGTAAAAATCCCATAATTGAAATACATGATTTGAATGGAAGGTTCATACTTTTTAATTGTTAAGGTAATCCATTTTGTTTACTCTTTTTGGCCGATCGACATCACATTGGGAGCTTCACAGGAAAAATAAATATAAATAAGAAGATACAATATTTCATTGCTGCGATATTAAATTAGAGAACCAAGGTCAAGTTAGGAAATATTTTGTTCGTATCAACAAAGCTTATTTAAATAATTTTTCTAACTTGAATCTACAAAACAAATGAAAATAAATTGACCAAAAAGAATAAGAAAAAGAAATTCTCACATGTTAATTTCCTAGATGGATTTGCCCAAATTCCAGTTGCGGCAAAGGTTTTGCTTGATACACCAGATTTTATAAAAGATCAAAAACTATGGAAAGGATTTTTAGAACATAAATGGGTCTTATTATTTTCAATTGGAATTGCCATAGCTTTTAGTAGTATTTTATATCAAGATCTCAACGAGTACTTCTTCTCCTCCAAACCTGACTTGACTTAAGTATTTGATTCTGCAAAACAAACTATTAGAGATGTTAATACCTCCTTGGTTGAAACTGATGTCATCAAGGAAGGAGAAAAAATAATAGATGAA
>ENA-ORXM01003160-ORXM01003160.1-marine-metagenome-genome-assembly--contig:-NODE-3160-length-16991-cov-3.452761_pt1 | contig 16991 bp, 12 predicted proteins | sample MGYA00237867_ERZ511480 | MGnify/ENA primary metagenome ERZ511480 (study PRJEB26309, sample SAMN06266103) | marine metagenome | isolation source: Algal blade | place: United Kingdom:Sidmouth, United...
CCCTGTTAGTCCACTAGCTGCAGCATCTAGTTTTTCTTGACTACGTCCAGTCAATACCACTTTAGCACCTTGTTGTAAAAAAAGTTTGGCAGTGGCTAATCCAATGCCGCTTGTAGCTCCAGTGATGATCGCTACTTTTCCTGTTAATTTTGACATGATAAATAAGTTTTAAGTCTTAAAAAATGGTTGAAATATATATTTTGGAATGATCGTTCTAATAATGAAGAAAAAAATAGGCAAATTCATTTTTATCCTTATTTGGAACGTTCGTTCTGCAAATTACGTTATTTAGAACATTCGTTCCAAATAAATGTTCAAGTTATTTTTTATTTTTTTCTAAAGGAAAAATAAAAACTATAGATTTAGAAACTACAACACAATTAGAATCTGTATGTTTTATTAATAACGAAACACTTTTACTTTCTGATGAAGTAAGAGATGATACCGGAGGTAATTTATATTCGTATTCCTTGAATTAAATTTGGACTACTTTTCACTAGAAACAAGGGATTTTTTTAGAACCCAAATCCTATTCCAAAAGAAAATCGTGGGCCATCAACACTATTAAAAAGTGCCGCCCTGGCAGAAATTAAATCGGCCATATTAAGAAACAATCCGCCACCATAAGAGGTATGCCATATCTTTGAATCATCATCACGTTGCCAAACACGACCATAGTCAAACCCCCCGTATAATCCGAAGGCTGTGGGTAAAATACCTGTTTTACCTTTGCCAAGACTCCACCGAACATCTGTATTTTGATAATAGAATTTTTTACCCGTAAATCGTTGATTTCGGAATCCTCTAAGTCCGTCAATGCCACCAATACTTGCTCCTTGATAAAACTCAAATCCATCACCGATATTAAAATGAGCCTTCCATTTTGTAGCTAGTACCAGTTTACCATTCGGAACTAATTTGTAATCAAATGATAAGCTCGGTACAATATATCCAAACGAGCCACCTTGTCCACTTACCTCAGATTTATATCCAATCTTTAAGGAAGTCGCCATACCCATAGTTGGAAAAGCTTGGTTATCACTATTCGCATAAGTGTACTGCCCCTCTACACCAAGAAAGCTACGACTACTCTCTTCACCGTTTGCTTGATAGAAGGTATTGACAAATCGTTCTTCAGTTTCTTCAACATCAATTTTTTCATAACTAGTTCCTAGTCGTATTTTACTACCCAGCTGTCCTCTCCATACTAGCGAAGGTGCGAAGCGCAATGTTTGTAATCGAACTCGATTATAATCTAATCCCAAATCAGCATCTTCGTTTTCAGAATTGTTACCAAAGCCAAAGAAATTCGTTGCAAAATTCGGACTGGTGAATCGCGCGGCTATTTCTAAATTAGTTTTCTCACCAATATTCGCTATCTCACCCCGATAATCAAATTCAAAGCCACTAGTAGCAAAATAATAAGATAAACCTATATGATGTTGCTGGGTAAAAGGGTTCTGTCGAAAACCATTAAAGGTATAGGTATTGCCCACACCTACCTTAATACCATCATCAGGATTGAAACCTATCGTCGGAAGAATTTGATTGGTACTAGTCCTAAATTTAAAAGGACGATAGGTGTTTACTTCGTAGTTATCCGTCAGTCTTATTTTAGCTCTTGATACGTCTTTGAGCGTATTATTTTTCGACTTATGATCATAGATGTATGTTCCTTTTCCTTTTCCAACGTCATAAATATCATTGTTTTGACCTCCTATTAGTCTTACTTTGATACCGCTGTTATTCTTTCCTTTTACCTTAAACTCGTCATCGTCGTCTAGCCCATATACCCATACCTCTTTGGTAACATCTTTATTGAAGGTATTTTCATAGAACTTTTTCTCTTTATTACCATTTATAATGCGATATCCTTTAATCTTGACCTTGTTCTCTTTGTAGTCGATTTCAAAATAATCATCCTTATCGGTGCCAGTAACAACTGCAAACTTATTGATTACTTCGAAGTATTGGTTTGCCGTTTCATTTAGGTGTTTTACCCTTGATAGTATTATTTGCTTGATTTCGTCAACCGTATGATCACGAACTTCTTCTGGAAAGTTTAAAAAGGCTTCATCGATGGTACGCTCGGTCAAATTCTCTTGAATGAATTTTGCTTGTTTTATCCATTCTTCTCTCTGCATATGATTTAGTAAAGCGACATCTAGCACATACGTTTTTGGAGATGAATTAAATCCTTCAACATTTCTGATTTCTGACTTATACCCCTCCATGATCCGTAAACCAGGAATAATTCGAGTTGCAAGGTTCATGAAAAACCCATCTCCCATATTTGAAAATGCCATATCTCGATCACGTGGAACTGGTCGATATACAATTTTAGACGATTTCTTCTTTTTAAATTCAGCCCAACGCCATTGATCTACATGACGATCCCAATCACCTAAAACCATATCAAACAATCGCGCACGCAAATACAAATCAGAATCGACCTCGTACTTTTCATCGTCGCGAAGATTATCAAACATAGCATCGGTACTTTTCAATTCACTACTATAACCAAAACTTGCAATATTATGTCCATCGCCAGCATGTTCTTCAATCATATATAATTCATCTCCGAAATCAACATTGAAATCATCAAGAGCTGGCTGCTTTGGAACATAAAAAAGTATCGGATTCGTATGATAAATACCAATAGCATCAGACAAAGTACCCACCGTAAAAGGCGCATAAGGGTGTGAACCCGTGTAGAAATCCATCAAAAATTCTTGTAAATAGCTATCCTTTAAATCGTCAATCAAATATTGGTCTTGAAAAACCATCGCTTGTAGATATAATTCAGAGACTTTTCGAAGGGCTCGCATCACATATTCCTTTCCATTTTTATGGCGTAATCGCAAAGACTTTGATTGGTGACCTCCACCCTTACGAACTGGCTCCAATCCACCATAAAGGGTATCCAAATTTACAGTAGGAACAGTAACCTGGGTACCATAATACTTGCGATAGCGTTCTCCCCATAGACTTTTAAAAAATCCTGTTTTATCAATCTCTTGCTCGGTGTAAATTGAAGCCGTTTCAGTCTGCCTAAAATCTTCTTCATACTTCGCTTCATTAAAACGTCTATCTGGAGGCAAAACTGTTGTTGTGAATAAAAAATTTTCATCATAATCTTCATCATCAATACCGTAAAATCGAACACGTGAAGATCCATCAGTATATACTTCTAAGGTAGCATAACCCATTTGGCCCGTTGTAAACTGACTGCCATTGAGTAGACGGGCCCACCCCTTTTTCGCACCAGAACCACTAACGATTTGAGGGGTATTATTTTCTACTATATACTGCAATGTATGCTCATGACCAGAGACAAATATCACCTTGTCGGAATACTGCGCTAGGGTTACCAATCGTTTTTTTAATTGGGTATATCGTTTGTTTGATATGTCTGCGATAGACGCTCCGGCAGTTCGTCGTAAAACGTTTATAAAAGTGCCCAAAAATGGTATAGGACCAATATTACTTTTTGGATAAAGACTTTGATTCAGACTGTATTGCCCACCGTGTGACCCATAACTAAACATAGGGTGATGAAAAGCCATAACTATAGTCTTGCCTTCATTTTTTTTGATTTCTCCTTCTAGTTCTTCCAAAAGCTTATCACGATCTTTTATTTCGCACTTGTCATTAATATCTGGGCGCTTATCCCAATTGGTAAGATACCATTCCGTGTCAATAGCTATAATCATTATATCATTATTGACATCAATAGTTTTCATTGGGCATCCATCCTCAGGAAAAAAGACTTCTTTACTATTTAATTTATTTTGTATGTACTTTTGTTCTCGCTCTAGCCCTACCAAGCCTTCAGTATACCAATCATGGTTACCTGGTATGAAAAATGGGGTTCCCTTAAAATTTTCTAATGCGTTCAACTGTGCATCTAAATGGTTTTTTGCAACCAAATAAGCGGCAGTAGAATCTTTTGAATCTGGCAATCCGGCCGGATAAATATTATCTCCCAAAAAAATTGCAGTACTATTTTTACTCGCCCCGTCTAATCTATTTTTAAAGTTCTTTAGTGCCTTATTCATTTTACCCATGGGGGATAAGCCAGCATCGCCAATTAGATAAAATGTATGAGAAACTTCTTTTGAAGTGGGCATATCGTTTGCTTTCGTGTCATCACGATATTTTGGCGTGTACGTTGCGCACCCCGTCATTAATAGAAATATTGTAATAACAACAAAATGTTTAGAGATAGCGTAACGCTTCATTATTAATATTTTGTATTTTGGAGCTTACAAAAAAAATATGTCTGATATACTTTCAAAAACAGAAGCATTCGTAACTCAACTACTCACGAATGAGTTAGACACTAATTTTTTGTATCATAACCTAAGACACACTCAACGAGTCGTTAAAAATACGAAAGAATTGTTGGAGAATTGTGACTTAGAAGCTAAAGAAATTGAGGCAATACATTTAGCTGCATGGTTACATGACACAGGTTACACAAGGGGAATTGAGGAGCATGAGGCGGCTAGCTGTAAAATAGCAGAAAAATTTTTAGGTGAACAAAGTTACTATAAAGAAGGTATAGTAAAAATCTGTGATCTGATAATGGCAACGAAACGCCAGCATGATCCTAAGAATTTATCAGAAGAAATCATAAGAGATGCCGATGCCTCTCATTTAGGTCAATCAAGCTATTTAGAAACTTCTGAAATGCTTCGAGAAGAATTAGCCCTTCTCGGTGTTGCAAACTTTACGGCAAAACAATGGCGTAATGCCAATATCAAAATGTTTCAAACTGAGCATCGGTTCTATACAGACTATGCCAAAAATAACTGGCAAGAAGGGAAAGATAGTAATCTTAAAAAGTTGGTAAAAAATCGTAAGAAAGGACGAAAAGCTCTGAAAAAAGAGGAGCTTAAAGTACAGCTTAAAAATAAAAGTCCTGAACGTGGTATTCAAACCATGTATCGTGTTACAATGCGCAATCATTTGAAACTGAGTGACATAGCAGACACTAAGGCAAATATTTTGCTTTCGGTAAATGCAATTATCATTTCATTACTTCTTACCAACCTTATTCCTAAACTTGATAATCCGTCGAATGACTATCTCATATATCCCTCTGCGATTTTTGTCTTGTTCAGCATTACATCTATGATTATGTCTGTTCTTGCTACAAGACCCAATGTAACGAGTGGGGAGTTTAACAAGGAGGATGTAAAAAATAAAAAAGTAAATCTGTTGTTCTTCGGCAATTTTCATAAAATGAAATTACCAGACTATGAGTGGGCAATTGGTGAGATGATTAAAGATCAATCTTATTTATACTCCACACTCACCAAAGATTTATACTTCTTGGGTGTGGTACTGAACAAGAAATACAATTTACTCCGGTGGACGTATACCGTTTTTATGATTGGAATGATTCTTTCGGTAATCGCATTCTTTGTTGCCTTAAAATTTTTTGGGCCAGATCGCGTACTTTCAATGCCCACCTAAACTTTTAATTCTTCCATAAGATCATCATAGGTATAGGTCTTTTCTGACTCCTGATCTTTCTTATAAAGAATTTCGGCCCGAATGGCTCTTAACCCTGCTACGCCTTGAAGACCTTCTAATTCAACAATTTCAACCTTTCCCGTAAAGTATCCCTTAGATTTTAGAAACTTTACATACCGTAAATATTCTAGCTCATCACTTTTTTGAGAGTAGACGATGACCATCTTACCAGTTTGTGTTAATCTTTCAGTAGTACCTTTTACAAAAGACTTATCGATACGTTTTTTAATAATCTCGTACCGCGCATTATAGGTTCCATCAACGTCAAAACGTTTCTCATCCATTCTAAAACGGATGGATAAAGAGGTATTGTAGACTAAAATCAGAGAAGCAACATCTAAAGGTATCGGAAGTTCAGGTTTTAGACTATAATGTTTGTTCTCCATCTCACACATTATCTGCAATTGCCAAAGTCTAAGATTGTTCAAATAAAGTGGGTTGTAATCTCTATGACCCGCAATCGCCCCTCCGATATACATATTATGTTCAATACCGTCAGTTTTATAACGCTCAAAATAATGTGGAAACATTTTCTGGGCTGCTTCTTGCTTCTTGTCAATTAAAGACGAAAGTTTTTTATTAATCAACATAACGCTTTCATCATAATTTCTACGGTGATCGTAATAGGAGTCCGTTCCTGCATCAATCGAAGACTCATACTTCAATACAAGACCGGCCATTTCTTTGCTTATTTTCTTAATATGTTGAAGAACCGGATTAATCTCATCGAATACAAAATTAAAAATAGCTTGCTCGCTGTTGGTATGTAAGGTGCCTTTAATTTCATCGATATGGTTGTTTACTCTGAAAATAAGCTCTTCATAAATTGGTAATTTCGATATGGAGAAAGCTGCTGTAAGTATACCATTGATATCGGACAACTGAATCATCAAATCGCGCTGAATAGCAATATTTCTAGCTTGAGAAGAATCTTTTATATCGATTTGACCATACAAAGGACTCACATCATTAAAGACAATTTCTCTAAAGGATGGTTGCCCACCTTGTAAACTATCTCTCATGAAATTTCTTGCTTCTTCTTCAAATCGCCAATACACAGAAGAATGAACTGAGGTACATTCATTTTGAATAATAGCATCTATCAAATTTTCTTCTTCAGATTTTGATCGAAGTACTGCCGTAATAATATAAGGCATGATGTCTTCGAGTTTAGTGGCAACCACACTATTCAATTCATTTTTATTCGGGGAACCTATCTCGAGAACACCTAGCAAAGTACCTTTGTCTGCAATGGGCGCAAAAATAGCACTTTGATAACCAGCTTCTTTAAGGTTTTTATAAGGTGCAACGCCCCCAGAAATTTCAAAATACTTGTTGACATCAGTAACGGCAAAGAAATCGTTCTCTTGCATTAACGCCTTATAAGAGCCTGGGCAGAGCGCTTCACCACATGAAACATGTTCTTCATCACCTAAAATAACGCTTTCCATTGCTCCACCATGTACACATTCAAATTGATCATGTTTTGTATTGTAGGCTACAAAACCAACTTTGATATTTTTTAGTCTGAAAAACGATCGGAAGGTTTCTTGAAGGTTTTCCATAAATGATTCACCGCCACTCTCTTTATCGTTTGAAATTAAAGCAGATTTAATCTCAGAAATTGAATGTTCTGCTGTAACATCGAACATATTTGATATTACAAAACCCTTAGAAATAAAACTCCCAGGTGGAATCTTTTCTTTCCATAAATCAATATTATCATAGTTTTCTAGCAACTCATCAACATCTTCTTGTTTCAAATCTTTTGCTAGATCAGTAGGGTGTAACTCTAAGAAATCTGCGTTATACAAAATTCGATAATGATGCATTACCCCTTCAGCATCTGGAATATCATAAAAATAGGGTCGTGAAAAATCTAGTTTGAATCCGTAGTAAAAATTAAGCACTACTACTGCTGCCATGATATAATTAAAATCTTCTTCTTGATTTCGAATAATAGGTTCGAAATCTGGTCCGGCATCAGCTACTATCTTCTGAAACCTTTTTGAAGCGTTGAAAATAATATTATCGTAAGGTAAAGAAGCAACTTTGATTTCATTGTTACCCAATATATCAGCAAAAGTATCTTCAAAAATGATATCAATAACTTCTTTGTGGGTATCAAGTAAAGATAAATCTGTAAATCCCTCACGTAACTCTGGGTAAGGTGATTGCGCATCAAGCACGCGTTTAGCCTTTGCAGCCAAGAATTTGTCTTTACTCAGCGCAAGCTCATCGTAATATTTCAATAGTTTATTGAAACTTACAACGCGTTGAATTGGCATGTTTTCAAAATTCTCTAAATCCATACTATTTGTTGGTCCTCACTTTCACCACAAAATTACAAAATAGTAGGCGAAATTTTGTTAACGAAACCCTTGCAAAGATGTTAAGGTATGGCGCGTTTTTCGGATATTTATAAAAAATTAGTCCATGTCATCTAAATTTCGGTTAACGAGAGCATATAAACAAGCCAAGGTTGTTCCTTTTGATGACACCTCAAAATTGATTTTATTTAGTGATTGCCATAGAGGAGACAATAGTTTTGCAGATGATTTTGCCAAAAATCGAAACATTTACTTTCATGCCCTAAAGCACTATTTTAATGATGGTTTTCAATATTGCGAACTTGGCGATGGTGATGAACTCTGGGAGAACTTACGATTTGAGTCAATTTTTCAAGCGCATAAAAATGTATATAAACTGCTCAAACAATTTCATTTAGAGAAACGTCTGCATATGATTTGGGGAAATCATGATATGGTATACAAAGACCCAAATTATGTAGAAAGACATCTGTACCAATATTTTGAACCGGTAGAGGACTGTGAAAAAGATCTTTTTGAGGGCATCAAATATCATGAAGCTGTATTATTAAGGCATAGCGAAACCCAACAAGAGCTATTTCTTACGCATGGTCATCAAGCCGACTGGTGGAATTATACCTTTTGGCGCTGGGGAAGATTTTTAGTACGAGTTCTATGGAAACCATTGCAGGTTTGGGGAATAGCGGACCCCACAAGCCCCGCTAAAAATTATATGGAGCTAAAAAAAGTAGAACGGCGTATCAAAAAATGGATTCTTGAAAAAGACCTATTGATTACTATAGTTGGCCATACTCATCGGCCTCGCTTTCCGGAACCAGGAGAAATTCCTTTGTTCAACGATGGCAGTTGCGTACATCCGAGAAGTATTACCGGTATTGAAATTGTCAAAGGCACCATTGCACTAATCAAGTGGCAAATCGCGACCAAAGATGATGGCACACTTCAAATTGTTCGCATTGTTCTTGAAGGACCACAAAGTCTTGCAGATTACCATAAGGCAAAAGGATAAATAATTCCTATTTTTAATTAATTCTAAAACACTAAACCATGTTAAAAAAAGTATCCCTCATTACCCTAATTTCACTTCTATTTGTTTCCTGCTGGAAAGATAAAAGTCCTGAAGATTTAATTCGATTAAAAGAAAAGTTCAAATCAACCGTCTCATCTTTTGAGAAAAAGAAAGAAACCGCTAACAAAAATGTCAATAAAGGTTTGGAGACTTTGAACGCTCTAAAAAGTGCATTAGAAGACACCAAAAATGAAGATAAGGAATTTGCAAAAGTCTATGGCGATTGGGAAAAAGTCAATAAACGTGTAGAAAATCTCAACAAGGAATATGAGGATCTTAAATCGCACGCTTCGAATTTGTTTACCGCCATGGAAACTCAGACCAATAGCCTTAGCGATGAAGCCAGTAAGAAAACATTAAACGCTGCTATAGAAAAAGCGCGCACCAAATACAATGGTACGCTTGCAAATACTTCAAAAGCGATTGATAAACTTCGCTTACTTCACGGAGACGCAGTTGAAGTGGTCAAGGCATTGGAGGTTGCTGCAGCTTTAAATTCTTTCGATAATATCAATGATCAAATGAAAAGTATTGAAGGGCGAGTTGATGGTATTATGCAAGAACTAAATGTGGCAGTAGTAGAGAGTAAGAAGCTTTATGAAAAGAAGATTACTGAGTTAGGAGAGTAAAGCACCTCAATTGTAATTTACTTAAAATGTGCGTATTAGAATCTAAATCTAGAAAAAATTGACTAAATTATTGCTCTAAACATTTATTCATTAACTAAACCCTCGAAAAAATGAAAAAATTAGTAGCAGAATTTATTGGAACCCTTTGGCTTGTGCTTGGCGGGTGTGGAAGTGCTGTTCTCGCAGCAGGATTTCCTGATTTAGGTATTGGTTTTGTTGGCGTATCACTTGCCTTCGGACTTACCGTTGTTACAATGGCATATGCCATTGGTCATATTTCTGGATGTCATTTAAACCCAGCTGTTTCTATAGGCCTTTGGATGGGTGGTCGTTTTGACATCAAAGACTTAGTACCTTATATTATCTCTCAGGTCTTAGGTGGTATAGCCGGTGCTGGTATACTTTACTTGATTGTAAGCAACCAAGCAGGTTTTGAAGGCGTTGGTGGTTTCGCGGCAAATGGTTTTGGTGAACATTCACCAGGTGGCTTTAATATGACGGCAGCTCTTATTACAGAAGTTGTTATGACTTTTATATTTCTATTTGTAATACTTGGCTCAACGTACACTCAAGCACCAAGAGGCTTTGCTGGCCTTGCTATTGGTCTTTGTTTGACATTAATTCATTTAATCAGTATTCCAGTAACAAATACTTCCGTCAACCCTGCTAGAAGCACTAGCCAAGCTATTTTTGCAGAAGGTGGTTGGGCTTTAGGCGAACTTTGGCTGTTTTGGGTTGCTCCTATTGTAGGTGCTGCCTTAGCTGGTTTGGTGTACAAAGCACTTTCACCTGAGATTCAAGAATAATAGCTCTAAAAATTAAAATTAAATGCAAGCTCACTAACCGTAAGCTTGCATTTATTATTTGGTATATTTAGCCTTCACTTCAGACTTAGTATCATATGCCAATTGCTATTGTTATTGCCGGAATACTCATTCTTTTTCTTCTCATTGCTCGATTCAAACTCAATGCCTTTATTGCATTCATTTTAGTCTCCCTTTTTGTGGGTGTTGGTAATAATATGGAAGTTCTTGAGGTTGTTAAATCGATAGAAACTGGGTTGGGTAAAACCTTAGGTGGGCTTATTTTAATTCTAGGTCTTGGAGCCATGTTAGGAAAATTGGTCGCAGATAGCGGTGCAGCGCAGCGAATTACAACTAAACTTGTCGATAAATTCGGAAAAAAGAATATTCAATGGGCTGTAGTTCTTACAGGTTTTATTGTGGGGATTCCTATGTTTTATACGGTGGGTTTTGTAATCTTAATACCGCTAGTATTTACGGTTGCCGCAGCCACAGGCTTACCTTTAATTTACGTAGGATTGCCCATGCTAGCTTCACTTTCAGTAACACACGGATACCTTCCGCCACACCCTGCGCCAACAGGAATTGCAGTCATGTTTAAGGCAGATATCGGTAAAACTTTGCTTTACGGAATTATAGTTGCTGTACCCGCAATAATAGTTGCCGGGCCTATATTTTCTCGTACCATAAAAAATATAAAAGCTACTCCTTTGAAAGAGTTTCTAAATCCAAAAGTGCTGACTGACGAAGAAATGCCAAGCACTTTCGTTAGCATTTTTACCGCTTTATTACCTGTTATTCTAATTGGTGTTGCAGCTGTTATCGATGTTATAACTAGCGATGAAAGCATTATAAAAAATATTGCTAAGGTCATTGGAAACCCAGTTCTCGCCATGTTGATTTCTGTATTGGTCGCTATTTATACGCTTGGCTTGGCTAGGGGACGTAAAATGAAAGAACTAATGGATTCTGTTTCAGGCGCTGTAGCCGGAATTACCATGGTACTTTTAATTATTGCAGGTGCAGGAGCTTTGAAAGAAGTATTAATAGATAGTGGCGTTAGTGAGTACATTGGTAATATGCTAAAAGGGTCTACTATTTCGCCTTTAATTTTAGCTTGGCTGATTGCAACAATTATTCGCATTTGTGTTGGTTCTGCTACTGTTGCAGGATTAACCGCCGCGGGTATCACCCTGCCATTATTAGGTGATTCAGGGGTAAGTCCTGAATTAATGGTATTGGCTATAGGCTCGGGCAGTTTGATGCTATCACATGTCAACGATGGCGGTTTTTGGCTCTATAAAGAATATTTCAACCTTTCAGTTAAGGACACATTAAAAACATGGACGGTGATGGAGACTACAGTTGGGGTTATGGGATTGTTAGGTGTTCTTATATTAGATATCTTTATATAAGCAACCTTAAAAATAAAAACATACAATACTATTATGGAATCACCTTCAGAACGCATAAAATCATTAGGATTAGTTTTACCGCCGGCACCGCCGCCAGCAGGCTTGTACAAACCAGTATTGGTGGTAGATAATTTTCTATACGTTTCAGGACAAGGACCTATGTTATCTGACGGATCACTTTACAAAGGTCGGGTTGGAGACAACCTCACTTTAGAAGAAGGTAAGGTAGGAGCTCGTCATGTTGGTTTGACTATGTTGGCTACTATCACCACTCATTTTGGTGATGTTGATCGTATCAAACGTTTGGTGAAAACTTTAGGTATGGTTAATTGCCATCCTGATTTTGGTGATCAACCCTTGGTCATTAATGGTTTTAGCGAATTAATGGCTGCTGTTTTCGGGTCAGATAACGGTGTTGGGGTTCGAAGTGCTGTTGGCATGATGCTGCCAGGCGGTATTGCGGTTGAAATCGAAGCTATGTTTGAACTACATAAATAAAATTGATGTCTGAAAATAATTGGTATTCTTTAAAAGACACAAATGAGGTAAACTCACCTTCGCTTCTGGTTTATCCCGAACGAATCGAAGAAAACATCCGCATGATGGTTTCCATTTCTGGAAGTGTTTCCAGCTTACGCCCACATATTAAAACACACAAAATGGCCGAGATTGTAGCAATGCAACAGCGGCATGGTATTCAAAAATTCAAATGTGCGACCATTGCTGAAGCAGAACTTTTAGGGCAATGTGGAGCTGAAGATATTCTGCTAGCAATGCAACCTGTAGGAGCAAACATCAATCGTTTTTTCAATTTGGTTGATGCGTTTCCAAATGCTCGATTTTCCACTTTGGTTGACAATGAACTAACTCTTAATCAAATTGCTGAACAAGCTTCTAAACAAAATAAAATTACTTCTTTGTATTTAGATATAAATTCAGGAATGAATCGTACTGGGTGTCTTCCTGATGAACAAGCTGCTTCACTTTACAGCATTATGGAAAATAATCCAAATATTCATGCGAAAGGGTTACATGCATATGATGGACATATTCGAAATACTAACGTTCAAGAACGAACTGAAAGATGCAATGAAGCATTTCATAAAGTTCTAGATTTGAAAGCTGTTATTAAAAAAAATGGCATTGTAGTACCTGATATTATTGCAGGCGGATCACCTTCTTTTCCCATGCATAGCAAACGAACTGGAGTTGATGTAAGTCCGGGTACAACGCTGCTGTGGGATGCTCGTTATTCCGACCTTTTTCCAGACATGCAATTTTTACACGCGGCAGTATTATTCATCCGCATTATAAGTAAACCATCTGAAAACATCATATGCTTTGATTTAGGACACAAATCCGTTGCCTGTGAAATGGACTTCCCTAGAATTAAAATTATGGGTTTGGAAGACAGTCAACAAATAAGCCAGAGTGAAGAACATCTAGTGGTTCAGACTCAACGTCCAGATGATTTCAAAGTGGGTGACGCTTTCTATGCAATTCCTGTTCATGTGTGCCCAACGGTTGCGAAATACGAAGAAGTGCTTACGGTTTCAGGTGGAGAAGTAACTGGTGCCTGGAAAGTTGCCGCCAGAAACCAAAAAATTACCATTTAACTCATAGGTCACATTGAGCCAATCAAAAATGCTAAATCATTAGGAAGTTTTACCTTTCCTTAGAACACTCTTAAAAATATAATTTAACCATGTTTATTTTCGATGCCCATTTAGATTTATCAATGAATGCTATGGAATGGAACCGTGACCTGACTTGGTCGGTAGCCGATATTCGGGAAGGCGAAAAAGGGATGACTGATAAACCAGATCGGGGCAAGAACACCGTTTCATTTGATGCCATGCGAAAAGGAAATATTGGTTTGTGCATGGCCACTCAAATTGCGCGTTATGTAAAAAAAGAAAATACATTGCCCGGGTGGAATTCTCCCCAGCAAGCATGGGCACAGACGCAAGGTCAATTAGCTTGGTATAAGGCTATGGAAGAAATAGGAGAGCTAGTTCAAATCACAAATAATAAGGAATTAACTACCCATCTTGCACTTTGGAAATCATCCGAAGAAAAAAAACCTATTGGCTATATTTTGAGCTTAGAAGGTGCAGATTCTATAGTTACTATAGATCATTTGCAACGCAGTTATGAGGAGGGTTTACGCGCTATTGGCCCCGCACATTACGGCCCAGGAACTTACGCCTATGGAACTGATTCAGTTGGCGGAATAGGAGCCAAAGGAAAAGATTTGTTGAAAGAAATTGAACGTTTGGGCCTCATTCTTGACGCCACTCATTTGTGCGATCAAAGCTTTTGGGAAACCATGGATACGTATACAGGTCCGGTTTGGGCAAGTCATAATAATTGTAGGGCGCTAGTAAATCATAATCGTCAATTTACTGACGATCAAATCAAAGAACTTATTCAAAGAAAAGCGATTATTGGTGTTGCCCTTGATGCCTGGATGATGGTTCCGAATTGGGTTCGTGGTAAATCCACGCCAGAAAGTATGGGAGTTACATTGCAGCAAATGATTGACAACATTGACCATATTTGCCAAATAGCTGGTAACGCATTACACGTAGGCATTGGTACCGACCTTGATGGCGGGTTTGGCAAAGAACAGGGGCCCCATGATTTGGATACTATTGCTGATCTACAAAAGGTGCCACAGTTGTTATCAGAAAGAGGGTATACTTCTACAGATATAACTAATATTATGAATGGCAATTTTCTTCGCTTTCTTCAAAATACATGGTCATGAATAGAAGAGAGTTTACCCTAACAACAAGCATAGGTATACTGGGCAGCCTTCTTTTTGGTTGTAAAGAAACTGGCCTTTTAGGTGCAAAAAAGAACTTGGTAATCGCCTGTCTAGGCGATAGTGTTACCGCCGGAGGGGGCAACGGATACGTAGAATTGTTGCAAAAAATGGCTAATGAGAAACTCCCAGATACCACTATTACATTCCTGAATTGGGGAAAAAGTAGTGAGACCGTTACCGGTTTAACAGAAATTGGCCATCCAGGTCCAAGACCCTATTTGTTTGATCGCCTAGACGAACTATTAGAGCACGAAAAAGTAGACCTAGTTACGTTTTGTTATGGTATCAATTGTGGTATCTACGGCAAACCATCATCCCAACTTTTTGACAGTTATACCATTGGAGTGCTATCATTTCTTGAAAAGATAAAGCAAAAGGGAATAAAGGCAATTTTAGTTAGCCCTCCTCCCCTGGTTTTAGATACGGTACCCATTGAAATAGATACCAAAGCTGAATTTACTTGGCTGAATCCGTATCCTAATTACGATGAGGAAGTGATACAAAAATTCAAAGATATTTTACAAAACATACGGCATGATGCGCTTGTCATGTCCATCGATATTCATACCCCGCTTTCAAGAAATCAAGCTTCTTGCTATGATAATGACCCTATCCATCCAAATACCAACGGGCATCAGTTAATTGCTAAAACAATTTGGTCTGAACTCAATTTATAACTGCAATAAGATTTTGACAAAACCGTTAAGTTAAATTAAGAATACTCCATATTGAACGATTCTTTATAACACTTGATGACATCAAATTTATGTCAAAACTTTATACAGCCCCAGAACAGCCCTATTTATTAAGACTTATACCAACACTTATTTGTATTCTCATACTTGCCTTTTTTGTAAGTTTTTTTTACGGAATGCTCATTGCACTCTCACCGCTTGTCTATATTAATTTTTTCATAACAACCCTATTTGGTTTAACCCTTGGTTACGGTGTTCGAATCATTTCTAAAATCTTTAAAATTTTAGAAAAGAAAATATTAATCGGTCTTTCAATTACTTCAGGAATTTTTGGGGTCTATTTCTCATGGGTAGCCTTCATGCTCTATTTCGTGGCAGAAGGAGCTATTCTGCATGCATATTTTATAGAATTTTTATTAGTATTTGAGCCTTTAGTAGTTATTGATATTTTGAAAGAAATGAATGCTCAAGGGCTTTGGGAAATCTTTAGAATCAATTTTAAAGGATGGATTTTAAGCATTATTTGGATTATAGAAGCGGGCATAATAATTGGGATGCCATTAAAGGTAGCCCTCGAACAAAAACAGGCTCCTTTTTCAATGTCTAGTAACAAATGGTATAAAAAGTACATCCTTCAAAAAGATTTTACCTCTATTTTCAGAAAAAAGCTATTTCTAGAAGCAATTCATGAAAACTGTATTACTACAATTAATGAATTAGATAATGGCAAAGCCACTCGTTTTGCTAGAATCTCAGTATACTATTTGAAAGAAGAAAATGAACAGTATCTCTCTGTTGAAAATGTGACTCGAGCTAAAAATGGAAAAAAAGAGAATGCTCAAGATGTGATACACTTGTTGTTAATTTCGACTAGTGAAGCGAGAGCGCTAATAGAAAATTATCATGCCAAAGAAGCTTTTATTTTTGATTATTAAAAGATACTAGACCGACTTAACAATTGTACTTATTTCATTTTAACAGCAAATTAAGTCCCTCTGGCAGGGTATTTGTTATTTTTGATTCGATTTAACGACCTTTAGATTACTATGAAACGATTTCTTATAGCATCACTATTTTTAATTTCCACATTGGGGTGGTCGCAAGGCGATCTTCCTGATGCAAAGCCTTTGGAAATTGAAGTTGCTAATAAGAAAGATGACGATGGAAAAACAGATAAGGGTACTGCGCTGCGTATTCCAGATGTAATTAAAGAGGAGCCTAAGATTAATTTCAAAGATTCTTTGACTGGACGGAGGCCCATAAAAATGGTTGATGACAGAGGTTTGGTTCAAGCAGGAACCGGAATGAAAATAGACCCTAAGGTTGGCCCTAGAACGGCAAAGGAAGGCTCAAAAGATTATTTTGGAGACCAGAATTTAGGAGACGTTAAAAGCAATGGGAAATTTGTGGGTATCGTTGCTCGTGATCATGAATTTGTGGATGGAGATCGTGTTAAAATCTATTTAAACGAAAAGGTTATTGATCCAAATATGCTATTAACTGGAGCTTTTAAAGGGGTTAATATCGATTTGAAAAAAGGATTTAACCACATCGAATTTGAAGCTTTAAATGAAGGCTCTTCCGCACCCAATACGGCACAGATAGACGTATATGATGACGAAGGAAAGTTAATCTATTCGAACAAATGGCTATTATCTTCGGGGTCAAGAGCTAGTTTA
>ENA-ORXM01003163-ORXM01003163.1-marine-metagenome-genome-assembly--contig:-NODE-3163-length-16985-cov-3.050095_pt1 | contig 16985 bp, 14 predicted proteins | sample MGYA00237867_ERZ511480 | MGnify/ENA primary metagenome ERZ511480 (study PRJEB26309, sample SAMN06266103) | marine metagenome | isolation source: Algal blade | place: United Kingdom:Sidmouth, United...
ATATTTTATACCTCTTCAAATGGATTGTCTCCTTTTACCTTAGAAAATGAAGGAACAATTGCCTTCAATTTTAAATTTGTAGCACCTTCCTATGTTTTTGTTGCGGCTTTCTTTTTTATGTGGCAAGACTACAGCAAGGTATTCTTAGTAGATCAAGACAAACCTTGGATTTTTCAATCCTTATGGCCAGCACTTAAGTTTATATTTAAAAATTTCCGAAAAACTTATGGCTTATACTTACTAAATTTAGCCTTGTGGTTTGTAATAATCTTTATCAATTATTCCATTTCTACAGGCATTGAATTCAAATCTAGTGCTGCTATTTTACCTTCTTTTTTAATTTCTCAAATTTTTGTACTCTTTCGTTTGAGTTTAAAACTGATTAACATTAGTAGTATTAACGCCCTTTATCAAACCATAAATCAACAAAATACTTCCTTATCCAAATAAATCTTCTAAACGATTTCCTCTAGAGCCTTTCACAAAAAAGTAATATTTTTGATAATCTTGTGTTAAAAGGAATTCCTTGGCAGCATTTCTAGTTTCAAAGTGCCGCAGTTTTTCAGAAACGGGCAATTCTATCTCTAAGAAAGAAGCCCCAACCAATAAAACACATTCAAACTGATTCAAATCAATCGCATCAACTAATTTCTGATGCTCTTCTTGGCTATAACCTCCTAACTCTAGCATTTCTCCTAAGACCAGAATTTTAGTTTCTTTAAAATCACTTTCCTGTATTTCAGCTAAAAATACTTCCATGCTACTAGGGTTGGCATTATAACAATCCAACAAGACTTTGTTTTCTTTCCAAGTAATCAATTGCGAGCGCAATGCAGCAGGATGATAGCTTTCTAAGCCTTCCTTAATACTTGTTCCATCTACTTGAAAATAATGCCCAACAGCAGCAGCTCCTAACAAAGCATCTAGCCAAAATGCTCCAAATAAATTGGTCTGAACCATCCATTTAGAGGTTTCTATAGATAGTTCAAATTTTAGAAAAGGTCTTCCAACAACTTTAGCATTGATAAAAGCATTTTGACCATAAAAAATACGATTGGGTATTGTATCAGATATTTCGACCAATAAGTTATCATTCGCACAAACAAAAGCAGTTTTATTACTTTCAGCTAAAACATCATAGAGTTCCTTATTTGCTTTAATAATATTTTCAATTGAGCCATATTCTCCTAAATGATCTTTGCCACAATTGGTTACCAACCCATAATCTGGCTCAATTAATGCTGCCAAAAATCGAGTTTCCTCCAAGTGGTTGGCTCCTATTTCTAAAATAGCCATCTCATAACTATTATCAATAGAAAGCAAACTCAATGGAACTCCCAAGTGGTTGTTTAAATTACCTTGTGTAGAGAAGGTCTTGTATTTTTTGGATAAAACTCGATGCAAAAGTTCCTTAATTGTTGTTTTTCCATTAGAACCTGCTATGGCTAAAATTGGGCATTTTAGCTGTTCTCGATGATATTTTGCAAACTCTTGTAGGGCTTTTTCCCCATCTTCTACCAAGATATAGCGTTTGTCTATTGCATGTTTTTCTTTTAATGCAACATCATTGATAATAGCATAAGCTGCTTTACCGCTATTGATAGCTAATTCTGCAAACTGATTACCTCGATGTGCTCCACGAGTATCCTTCTGCCCTACAGCGACAAAAATTCCATTGGAAAGCTCTTTACGAGTATCTATAAATACAAAAGGATGTTTTAAATAATGTTGGTATAATGCTTCCATAAAAAGTTTGGGCTATTTTAATATTAAATCGTTCAAAGCTAAAAAAAATACTAAAACAGCCCAAGGAATCTAAATTATAAACGCAGAATTATTAGAGTAATCGATCTCCTACAAATCCGAAAACATTGAAAGATGGACAACCTCCTCTACCTGATCCATAGGTACCTATTGAAAGATTAATGGAATTACAGTTCAATACTTCTAAAGATCTAGTTTCGTCAAAATAATCACATCCATTCCATGACTCAGAATAAACACTAGGAACTCCAATATCGCAAGGCATGAAATCTAATGTTTGAAAACGCACCTTAAATTCTGTTATCTTATCGCTTAGTCTTCGATCAGAGTAAATCTTCACATTGTACCCTGTCAGTCCTATACTATCCACATCTGCATAAACACTATCTATAGAAGAGACATTTGGAACTGGTCCACCATGATAGGTTCCAAAATAAAGACCATTCATTACCTCCATTTGTCCCCAACTACTAGTTCCAGAAGAGCCTCCACTACTTATATTTCCGTCTCCTGTATTCGTTACAATAGTGCTATCAGGTGGTAGACTATCTGTAATTACCGTTACCTGTTGCTCATAATTTGGTTCTGTTATTTCTTTTTCACAAGAGGCAAAACTAATTAAGAACAAACAAACTATCCCCCAACTTAATCTTTGATATTTCATTTTACTTCATTTAATAAATACTAAAAAATTTTAGTAGTAGAAATCATGCCATTGATATATAAATAAGAGATTCACCTTCTTAGAAAGCAGATAGCATTCTTTTTCAAAAACTACAGGGCTATATGAGCACAAGGTTTGGAACGCTAAATCATTATTAAAAGGCAAAAAAATGGATAAATAAGGAAACGGATACTTTTAGAATAAAAAGACGTAAGCAATTCACCAATAGTTGGAAAATCACAAAACTTAATTTAACTTACTTCCAACAAAAGAATCTCCTGAACCAGAATGACTTGAAAAAGGACGGTAATCTCTACTTATGTAAAGAGAATCACAAGTTATTATCCCTAAATTAGCAACATGTATAACCCCACCTGGTAAGGAAAAGGTATAACGTTCAGCTACATCACAAGGTTTTAAAGGTTGATTTTGGAAATTAATATCAATTGTATCATAAATCACCCCTGTCAACAAACTATCCTCAGCAATTATAAAACGGTAGTTATCTACTCCTATAGAATCCACCATAGCATAAGCAGCTCCTGTACTAGTACTACTTCCTCCTGACCCTGGGGACGTAGAAAGGTTATGGTGTGTTCCAAAATATAATCCCGTAAGCATAGGTAGGTTGACTATTTCCGCTGTTGTAGTGACATTTGTGTTGGGTGACGAAACAATTTCTTCTTCTTCTTCTTTTTGGCAAGCCATAAATACTACTATAACAAGTAATATTATTCCTGTTTTTTTCATCTAATTTGAATTTTAATTAGAAGCTGTTGAAAAAGAGATGTCATTTAGCATATTAGCTCACTTTTAAACAACTTCTTGCTATTGTTTAACATTTTTGTACAATTATCAGACGAAAAAAAAGGCTCGTTCGTTGCTTTAAAATAAAAAAAAGATTCAAAAATTTAATTTTGAATCTTTTAGCGTTCTATATTTTTCTTCCTATTTCTTAGGAGTAGTTTTCTTCTTAGCGGTAGGTTTTTTCTTGGTTGTTTTTTTCTTCGCAGCAGGTTTTTTCTTTGCAGCTTTCTTTTTCTTCAAAACACCACCTTGATCTTTAACCAGTTCAATCACATACTCCAAGGTAACCTCTTTGGCTTCTTCTGGAGTCATCTTCTCTCCCTTTTTGTTTAGTAACTTATAGCTTTTTCGATCTTTCTCAATTTTGATAAAAGGTCCCCAGCGCCCGTTTTGAACAGACAAATTCTCTTCTGGCCACTTGTGAATATAGCGATTTGCTTCTTTTTCGATTTTAGCTTTTACCAAAACAATCGCTTCCTCTTCTGTAATTGTTTCCAACTGAAAACCAGAACCTTTAGTGATGGAACAGAACAAGCCTTCCCATTTTACAAAAGGACCAAACCTTCCTTCTCCCTTTGTAATTGGTTTTTCTTGATAATATCCAATTGGAGCGTCTGCTAATTGCTTTTCTTTAATCAACTCTATGGCTCTTTCCATGCCCACTTGATGCACATCTTCTGTTCTAGGAATAGAAATAAATGCACCATCATATTTTACAAATGGTCCATAGCGACCTTCACCTATAATTACCTCATGCCCCTCATATTCACCTAAATTTTTAGGAAACTGGAACAAAACCATCGCCTCCTCAAAGGTAATTGTTTCTATAGATTGTGTTTCTTTTAAGTTAGCATATTGAGGTTTTTCTTCTCCCAATTCTTCTGTTAGACCAATTTGTGCAATTGGACCAAAACGACCAATACGAACCAATACAGATAAACCTGTTTTAGGATCTTTACCTAAAATACGTTCTCCTGTTACCCGGTCTGCATTCTCCAATGTATCTTCTACTTGATCGTGGAATGGTTTATAAATAGTATCCAACATTTTCACCCAATCCTCTTTTCCTTCTGCCACAACATCCAACTGATCTTCGATTCCTGCCGTAAAACTATACTGCATGATTCCTGCAAAATGCTCTGATAAAAAGTCCGTTACCTGCATTCCCAAATCACTTGCAAAGAGCTTGTTTTTTTCGTAACCAACATGCTCGGTTTGACTTGAAGAACTGATACTTGTCTTCTTACCATCCAAAGTTAAAACTCTATAGGCTCTATCTTTCCCCAATCTAGTTTGTTTCAAAACATAACCCCGATTTGGATCCATAATTCGACTAATCGTTGGTGCATAAGTAGACGGACGTCCAATACCCAACTCCTCTAGTTTCTTGACCAAACTTGCTTCTGTATAATGTGGCTTAGGACGCGTAAAACGTTCTATGGCATCCATTTTTTCTAAACTCAGAGGCTGCCCAACCGTCATTGGAGGCAAAATCTTGTCGTCAGTATTATCATCTTCCTCATCTTCTTCCTCTTCCTTAGATTCTAAATAAACTTTTAAGAATCCATCAAACTTTAATACTTGACCTGCTGCTACTAATTTCAAATCACTAACCGTTGAAATATCAATATCAATGGTTGTTTTTTGCAATTCAGCTCTAGCCATTTGAGAAGCAATAGTACGCTTCCAAATTAAATCATATAGGCGAGTTTCATCGTTCCCCATATTTACAGAACTATTATCTGCATAAGTAGGACGAATCGCCTCATGCGCTTCTTGAGCGGAAGACTTCTTGCTTTTATATTGTTGGGTGTTCAAATAATTGTCCCCATACATTCTTTTAATAGTCTCTGCCAAGGCATTCAAAGCCGTTTCACTCAAAGTGGTAGAGTCGGTACGCATATAGGTAATGTGTCCAGCCTCATACAAACGTTGTGCAACAGACATCGTTCTAGAAACCGAAAAACCTAGTTTTCTACTCGCTTCTTGTTGCAAAGTAGAAGTTGTAAAAGGAGCCGCAGGTTTTCTGTACGCAGGTTTTACTGCAATATGTCCTACCTTATAATTAGCTGGAGCACATTTTTCTAAGAAAGCTTGAGCTGTTTTTTCAGAATCAAAATTCTTATTTAAATTCGCCTTAAACGTAACTGTTTTATTGTTAGCATCTTGAACTTCTAACTTAGCCACCACCTTAAAGAAAGGCTTGGCTTCAAAGTTGTTAATTTCACGTTCTCGCTCTACAACTAATTTTACAGCAACAGATTGCACCCGTCCAGCAGATAATTTACCTCTAACCTTCCGCCACAACAACCCCGACAATTCAAAACCGACCAAACGATCCAAAACTCTTCTCGCTTGTTGAGCATTAACTAAATTAATATCTACTTTTCCAGGATTTTGAATGGCGTTTTGCAAAGCTGGTTTTGTAATTTCTCTAAATGAGATCCGCTTGGTAGAGTCTAAGTCCAACTTTAACACTTTTGCTAAGTGCCAAGAAATAGCCTCCCCTTCGCGGTCTTCATCCGTCGCTAGCCACACTTCGTCTACTTTTTTCACCCACTCTTTGAGTTCCTTAACTACCTTCTGCTTACCTGAGGAAATCGCATAATTGGGTTTATACGAGTTATCGACCTCAATCGCTTTTTTATCTTTTGAGTCTTTAATCAAGTCTCGAATATGTCCGTAACTAGATTTTACTGTAAAATCTTTTCCTAAAATCTTTTCAATGGTCTTCGCTTTAGCCGGAGACTCCACTATCAATAAATGTTTTGCCATATTGCAAAATCCGTTTTTTCCCTAGTTATACAAAAGTATGCTTATAATAGTAATAGTTCTTTATCGCTTCTTTTCTAACAAAATACATTAGCATATCGAACTACAGTTACATTGATTCCAAACAAAATGCAGGGGTTTAACCATTTTGTTAAATCTTTTGTTTGCATTTTCAAACACATATCTTAACTTTGAAAGATTCGTATTAGAATGCAAAAGTACAATTTTTTTTTAGACCTCAAAATATAGTTTGAATGCCACATTATACAAAAAAGGTCGTACAATAAACTATCTATGGGCTAAAATTGTTGCTTTTAGGTTTGTTTCTTTTTATTTAGAACACGTTAATTTTTAAAAAAAAACCTTTTTAAAGGTATTAAGCATTCAATTTCACCTTATTTCATACTACTATTAAAGACTAACATAAAAAATCATCAATGGCACTATCCAATGATCTAACGCTTCCTTTTGACAAAAATAATCCACACATAAAGAAATATATCAAGCAACTAAGTAATCCCATTTTGCAACGTTTATTCCTCTTGGTTAAATTACCCTCTGCTTTCTTTATGGGAATCAAAGTACAATCTGTAACCCCTAGCCAAGCAAAAGTTACCGTGCCTTATAAATGGCGTTCACAAAACCCTTTTAAATCTACTTACTTTGCAGCACAAGCTGCTGCCGCAGAAATGTCTACTGGAGTTTTAGCCATGCTTGCCTTACAAGGTCGTGGAAAAATATCGATGCTTATTACCAAAATGGAAGCAACTTATGGCAAAAAAGCCATTAGTACAGCTACTTTTACTTGTCAAGAAGGGCAAAAAGTAATTGATGCTGTCCAAAAAGCCATCGAAACAGGAGAAGGTCAAGAAGTAACACTCTTAACCATTGGTACTCAAGTTGATAAAAATGGACAAGAAGTTGAAGTTTCTAGGTTCTTCTTTACTTGGTCTTTTAAGATGAAGAAGTAGTTTTTGGGAACAGACATTACCAGTATCTTTAAAGCTTCCATGAATATTTTATTTTATCTACTTCCTAATACTTCAAATTCATGAAAATAGCTCTATTAATCCTTTGCCTAAGCTTCCCCTTATTAATATTTGCCTGTAGCTGCAATGAACCACTCTCTATTAAAGAGGCTTACGCAATCACGCCAGTTATTCTATCAGGGAAAGTACTACGTTTGAGTTACATTTCTATTTGGGAAACAATGGCACCTAAAAAAAGAATACAAGCAAAAGAAGCTTTTTTAAAAACCCAGCCTCAGACCAAGGTATTAGAAAACCCCATTATTCAAAAAATAGAATTTGAAGTATTAAAAAACTATAAGGGAAAAAATATCAAAGATACTATTATTATTTTCACTCATCGAAGCGGGGCTTCCTGTGGTTTCACTTGGTTTGAAGCTGGCAAAGATTTTATTATTTATGCTGGTCCAGATAGTTTTTGTTATGACTTTTATAATCCTAATAAGGTTGAAAATCTAGAACAAAAAAACACCTATTGGACAAACCAATGTACTCGAACAATTAATTATCATGAAGAAGAAGGAAATAAGCTAATGTTACTCAGCAAAAAATAGAATAGTCTACTTTTACATAGGATCTTCAACGACAACTAAAATTTCCTCTCCCTCTTCATTTAAGCTTGGCATATAATAAACATCGTCCAATTCATAGTACGTTGCCTCATTACCTCCTACCTCACTATAACCATCAGGCAAAGAATCAACTTCTGCCCCCATTGGAGCTACAACTACTTCATATTCTTGTTCATTTTGCGCATAATAAGTTCCATAATAATAGTAATAAACACTAGATCCAAGGATAACTTTTCGATAGCCAACAGGTAAGGTTCGAACACGAATTCCATAAACTGGACGTACTACAGCCCATTGATTCCCTCTAGGCTGATACCAAACACCAGAATGAAAACGATAATCAATACCTCCAAATCGAATGGTTAATGCTCTAGTATTCATTGTTGAAACAACAGCACCTCTTCTAGGCAAATGACGATAATGATAATGCACAACACGAGTTCTATTGACTCTCACCCGTTTCACAGGCTTATTTACAACTGTTCGTCGTGTTGTTTTTTTTACTACTTGACGGTTTGATACAGGTGCTTTTCTAGCAGTCTTTTTCTGTACGGTCTTTTTGGGCCTTTTTGAGTTTTTATTTCTCGTTTGAGCCTCTACATTTGTTATCGTTACTATAAAAAACAACATTAATAACATCACTGATACATTTTTCATACTTTATCTTTTTATTTGTTTGTGTATACAGTTTGGATGCAATTTTTGACCTAAGGTTTAATTTAGTAGCGTTTTTTATGTTTTTAATCCAAGAACTAAAAAATTAACAGACGATTAAATTTAGAACTTGTTGGAGTTTTATCTGTTAATAACCGGTTCTAAAACAAAACTATACTGATACACCCGTTCATTTAAACGATATTCTTGATGAGGCTTTTGCCACCAAGAGTCATCTCCACCAAGTCCCTGTTGAACACAATCAATTTCTAGAGCTACCAAGTCTCGTTCTTTAACATCAATAGTATGTCGATTTTTTTCGTTTTGTCCACCCAAAGCACGTACCTTGGATTGAAAATCTTCTGTTAAATAATGCAAAGCAGACATTGAAAAAGTTTTTTCTAAAGCAGTAACTTTCAATCCAAACCCTTCTTTATTTGTCAAGCAAAGCCAATACACATCTGTTTTATTTCCGTTTTCTTGAGGGCGAATATAAGGAACATATTGCTCCGCAACCGTACTCTCATACCGATCTACAAAAGCAGCTGATTTTCGATCTTGATAATTCTCAAAAGGACCTCTTCCTAGCCATTCTAATTGGTCAAATTCTTTGGGCAATTGCATTTTTAAACCAAATTTTGGCAGTTCACTAAATCGAATTATCCCCCGTTTCAATGTGCTACTCACCATAATCTGTCCACTACTGTAAACATCATAAACAGTGCTTAACTTTCCATTCGTACCCAATTGATAAATCACTTCAATTTGTGCTCGTTTTTCATTTGCAAAAATCAATTTTGCGCTCGTAGCTTTTTCTCTATTACTAGCCCGTTTCCAATTTCCTCCCCTTAATAACAAAAAATTACCATAATCATTGTCCGTCATTCCTCGCCAGAAATTAGGCGTAAAACCTTCTTTAATTAATTCCTTTTTCCCTATCTTCCAAGAAGCAATGGTTCCCCTATTTAAATCAAATTCTAAAGTAAATTGAGCTCCTTCTATGACCAACTTATCTTGATTTTCTAATACTTTTATCCTCTTATCTACTTCCAAGTCAACCACAAAATTTCCTGCAACTACTTCCAATTGTTCCGCAGCCATCACTTGTCCAAGTTTTGAAACGGCTGTATTTTTATTTCCAACCAATTGAACATGCAAAAAATAAGCGTTATCCTCATCTATATAAAATCCTTCATAAGCTAAATTCATCAAAAGACTATCTCCTGCTACTAAATTGAGCTTTTGCTCTTTGCCTTTTCTAATAACCAAGCCATTTTCCTTTAATTGCCAATGCAAATCAAAATTAGAAAGATTCGAAAAAGCATATTCATTGTGTACTTCAATTAATCCTTTCTTCAAATCAATGGCTTTGATTCCTGCATATTGATATGCTTTTTTGACTTCATGCAACGCTGGTTGTGGACTTCGATCAGGAAAGACAATTCCGTTCAAACAAAAATTTCCTAAACTAGGAATTGTTGCTGGTCCAAAATCACCGCCATAAGCCCAATACTTTTCTCCATTATCACTTGTTTTTTCCAAACCTTGATCGACCCAATCCCAGATAAAACCACCTTGCAAAGCATCGTATTTTTCAATCAAATCCCACCAATCTTGAAAGTTTCCAGTACTATTTCCCATTGCGTGGGCATATTCACACATAATTAGCGGCTTATTAGGCTTGGACTGGGCGTATTTTTCTACTTTTCCAAACAAAGGATACATGGGGGCATAAATATCCGAATTACGCCATTTCAAATGCGCTTGCTCGTATTGTACTGGACGTGTACTATCTCGTCCTTTTAACCAATCATAACAAGATAAAAAATTCTCCCCATTACCTGCTTCATTCCCTAAAGACCAAATGATAATTGAAGGATGGTTTTTATCTCGTTCAACCATTCGCCACAAACGATCATAATGCGCCATTTTCCACTTAGGACGTTTTGCTAAAGACGCTAATCCATAACCAATTCCATGTGATTCAATATTCGCCTCGTCTATGACATAAAAGCCCATTTCATCACATAATTCATAAAAACGTTCTGGCTGTGGATAATGACAAGTACGGATGGCATTGATGTTGTTTGCTTTCATCAATTCTAAATCTTTCCGTAATAAGGTTTCTGTGACAACGTGTGCTGTTTTAGGATCGTGTTCGTGTAAATTCACTCCTTTTAGGTATACATATTTTCCATTGATTAAGAGCTGTCCATTTTTAATTTCCGACGTTCTAAAACCTGTTTGACAGGTAATTGTCTCCATTTGAATGTTATCTCCATCCATCAACGTCAACACTACTGTATATAAATTAGGCGTTTCTGCTGTCCAATGTTTAATAGTTGGCAATGTTGCTTCGAAATTTACAATAGAATCTTTAGATAAATCAATGACCTTATTCGTTTCAAAAATTGTTTTATTTTTTTCTAATAACGCTACTTTTAGATTCAACTTTGATTTTCCTTTTAAAACAACACAAGTCTTAAACTGTCCTTTTTTATAATCTTCGATTAAAGAGGATTGTACTTCAAAGTCAACAATTCGCTCTTTTGGGGCAGCATAGACATAAACTGAACGCTCAATTCCGCTCACTCTCCAAAAGTCCTGACATTGTAAGTAACTACCATCAGAATAACGATACACCTCCAAAGCAATATTGTTTTTTCCTACTCGAACATAGGAACTAATATCAAATTCCGCAGGCGTTTTACTACCTTGCGAATAGCCTACTTTTTGTCCATTTACCCAAAGATAGAAGGCAGAATTTACGGCTCCAAAATGCAAGATAACTTCTCGCTCTAACCAAGCAGCATCTAAGTCAAAAGAGTGCCGATAAGTTCCTATTTCGTTCTTTCCCGTAGGAATTTGGGGCGGGGTTTTGGATTGAAAAGCATAAGCTTGATTGACATAAATGGGAATGCCATAACCGTTCACTTCCCAATTACCAGGAACAGGCATCGTTCCCCAATTGCTAGCATCATAATCTTCTTTATAGAAATTCTTCAACTTTTTTCGCTCGTCCTGTACCCAATAAAAAGCCCAATTTCCATCTAAATTTTGATAATAAATAGAGCCTATTTTATTTTGTTGCAAGGCTAAGTCTCGCCGTTCAAAAGAAAAAAAATCAGCATGAGGCGCTAATTTGTTAATGGCAAATACTTCAGGGTTTTCCCAATCATTTTTCTGGGCAGTTAAAGAATTATAACCCATAAGAAAAATAAAAGCAATATGTACAAACAGTTTCATGTAAGAAAGATTATTTTAAGTAGATTGATGCTCTAAAAAGAGGCTTCAAAGATACTCAAATCTTCTTAGTCTAAGCGTTTTACATTTACAACATTTCTTCAAAAGATCGAGGACCTGTACTTTCAAACAACCAATTTTTTATTGGAGTAGGTTCGTCAAACAAACATCTCGATTTTTCTTCATTACTCAAAGACCAATAGTAATTGTAACTTCCCATAATCTCAAATTCCGCATGAATATTTACATTCAACCAATATAATTTTCGCAAAACAGCTTCAAATTTTTCTAACCAAAGAGGCCATTCATACTCTAAAGTCTTGTAACTCGCACCAAAAGTAATGACTTGATCTCTAAACACGCCTTGCTCATTTGGAACATTAAACATACTTTGATTAATCCAAGGATAATTCCTGTCTAAATTAGGTAATTCTTCAAGTGTTTTTGCATTCAATTGATGCAATTTATAATAATCCTTCGTTTTCCAAGAAGGTCCTTTTATATATCCATGTATAATGCTGTGATGTGCCATTTTCTATGCTATTAATAATAAATCCGCAATAAGTTCTAATAAATCTTAAACTCCTGTATGCCCTTGGCATCAAAGTCGCAATTGCTCCATTCATTATCAATATTTGCACCGCACTTTTTGTACAAAGCAATCGCAGGGGCATTCCAATTGAGTACCTGCCAACGTACCCTTTTACAATTATTTTCTCTAGCAATTTGAAAGAGTAATTCTAATAAATCAGAACCAATACGATGTCCACGGTAAGCTTTTTTAACGTATAAATCATCCAAATACAAAGACTTTCCTACCCAAGTATAATAGGCAAAATAATACAAAGCCATTCCAATCAATTCATGGTCTGCTGTTTCTGCTACATAACAATGGAATAAGTCTTGTTCGGCTTTCATTTGCTCAACAGTATTGAGTACTTTTTCTGGTGCATTTTCAAAAGCGGCTAGTTCTTTTATTAAAGCTAATATTCCTACAAAATCATCTTCTGTTGCTTTTCTTATCGTGTAATTCATCGTTGATATTTTAGGTATCTTAATTATAAGCAAGATGACAGACACTTTAGAAGCATCTGTCATCTTGCTACTTATTGCATTATGTAATAAGTATTTAATGTAATTTTTTTTCTTAAAAGATAGCAATTGGAGCTGCCAAACAAGCATCAGGAATTCCAAAGGCTTCTACCAAAGCAAAAGCATCGTTGCGAGTTTCTTTACACAATTTATCCACTACTCTTCGAATCGCTCTAGTCTTAGAACCAGACAAACAGCCTTGTTCCAAATACCAACCTTTGTTTTCTTCAATCGTATGCAAAGCATACAAATCGCAAAGCATTTTTAAGGTCTTTTTGAGTGTAGGATCTTCGCAAGCTTTAATTTGAGCTAAAAACTGTTCTAAAATAACTCTGTCTATGTGTGCATGAGCTACTTCTAGTAAATGCGTTTGACAACGTAAAAAAGCTTGATAAGAAGGAATTCCTCGTTTAATAAATTTACGCAATCGTTGTCCTACTGACACCATTAAATCACGCTCTCTATAGATAAATGCATCCAATTGAAAAGATGAATCTTTAAGGTGTCCTTCATCTGTATTGTGTGTATTGGCAAAGTTCTTTTCTCTAATCGTCGCAATAAATCGTTCAGAAGCAAAGTTAATCATTCCCAACAATCCACCACTCACAATTTCTTTATTAAAATCGCCTAAAACACCTTTGGCTACCAACTGCATCAATACCGTGTTATCTCCTTCAAAGGTCGTAAAAATATCAGAATCTGCCTTAAAATCGGCAAAACGATTCTCCGCCAAATAGCCTTTTCCTCCACAAGCTTCTCGACATTCTTGAATCGTATCTGTCGTATACCAAGTAGCCACCGATTTTAATCCAGCAGCCAAGGTTTCTATTTCACGCATATCGTCTTCTGTTCGAGTAGAAAAACGATCCGTCAAATAAGTTAAGGCAAAATCCAAAGCATAAGCCTTTGCTAAACGAGGCATCAAACGACGTTGGTGAGAAGGATAATCCATAATTAACATCTCTTCTTGTCCATCGTCTCCAAATTGCCTACGTTTCAAAGCATAGCGAATGGCAATGGTCAAACTTGCTTTTGCAGCACTCAAACCAGCTCTTGGCACACACATACGCCCTCCAACCAAAGTTCCTAACATCGTAAAAAATCGTTTGGATTCCTTTTCTATTGGGCTAGAATAAATGCCATGTTCGTCAATATTGCCAAACCGATTCAACAAATTAAATCGAGGCACCCGAACTTGGTCAAACCAAATACGTCCATTGTCTACTCCATTCAGTCCCAATTTATAAGCACAGTCTTCGATTTTCACCCCTTCTGCAATCCTTCCTTCTTTATCTCTAATATCCACCAAGATAGCATGTACCCCATGATTTTTTCCATCAACAATTAACTGTGCAAAGACCGAAGCCATTTGTCCATGTGCCGCAGCATTACCAATATAATCTTTCCCAGAAGATAAGGTTGGCGAGTGGACAATAATTTCATCTCGAATGGGATCATAAGTAGCGGTCGTTTCACAATTTCTAACATTCGAGCCATGCCCTGTTTCTGTCATGGCAAAACATCCAGGTAACTCCATGGTACCAATATCATTCAGATAGTGTTTGTGGTGTTTTTCGGTTCCCAACCAAAGAACAGATCCGCCCCACAAACCAAATTGCACTCCAAACTTAACCACCAAACTCAAATCGTGATAGCCCAAAGTTTCGAATACCGCAGCATAAGCTCCCATATCATCTTTTCCTCCAAACTCTTTGGGAAAGTGCAAAGCACCATAACCTTGTTCTGCCAACAAGTTGACCCAGTTTAAAACCTGTTCCCTATAGACTTCTTTATTTCGAATCGTCTCTAAATTAAACATAGGATCATGTAAAATTTTGAACACATTTTCTCGTATTTCTATATAATCATCGTCCAAAATATGTTGCAAGCCTTTTACATCTATTTTAGAAGTATTCAAAACAGCTTCTCGCTCTTCGTTAATTTGTTGATGTGTCAAAATATGCCCATGCAATTCTAAACTAACCACTCCTATTGCATCTTCTAGACTTTTTAAGGCTTCTACGACTTCTGGAGTCAACCAAGTTTGGTTCTCAGACTGTATTTTTGCCATTTCAACTCCCAAATCTACTAGAGATTGTCGCCCTGCTGAATTCATCCTTGTGGCACTCTCTCGCATACTTTCCCCCCATTCTTGATGCAAGTCTGGAGAAGGAGGATTGGTTGGATTCATCCAAGATAACAAAAGTTGTTTATCCGCTTTATTTATCCAATCAAAGTTATTAATCTTCTGTTGAATCAACTCAATTTCACTTGGACCAAGTACAGCATCAGACCATCCAATGTAAAACAAGGGAATTAGAGAAGCAACTTGTGGAGAATATGTTTTGGGTAGCATTGTTTTTTGTTTTTTTAGAATGTGATAATAGGAATTAACAACGATCTATAGAACAAGTAAATCCTCGTTCTGTTGAAAGTCTAACTTATTAATCCTTATTAAGGTAATAATACTTCTATAAATTGATTATAGATTTTGCTTATTTTTTAATTCAAGTTGCATTTTATTTGTAATTACAAATATTTAAGCATACATTTGTAATTACAAATAACGTAATAACACAAACATGAATATTAACGAAGCCATACAACAAAAAAAGTTTGAGAATGAGTGGGAAAGAGCACTGATCAATCTACATTTTACTAGTAATGTTTTTCGAGATCAACTGATTGCAATACTAAAGCCTTACTCTATCAATGATCAGCATTATAATATCTTACGCATTCTGAATGGTCGATATCCTAAAGTGGCTTGTCCTGGAGATATCAAGGCTGTATTACTAAATAAAAGAGGTGACTTAACTCGCCTATTGGACAAACTCAATAAGTTGAACTATGTCGAGCGTGCTACCAATCCAACAAATCGTCGAATGGTAGATATTCGAATCACGAAGACAGGCATTGCTCTATTAAAGAAAATAAAGTCTGAGATTGATACCATAAAAGCTTTGAAAGAAAATTTAACAAAAGAAGAAGCTATTCAATTAAGCTTTTTATTAGATAAAATAAGAAAATAAAAATTTTAATTGCATATTTGTAATTACAAATATTGTACAAACATTTAAAACACTATATCATGAACAAGATACTCGCATTTTCAGGAAGTAACAGCTCTGTCTCTATTAACCAAAGATTGGTAAAAGCAGCAGCAAAAATAGTTGAAGGAATAGATATTATTGATTTGAGAGATTATGATGCTCCTATTTATAGTCAAGATATTGAGGGCGCAACTGGCTTGCCAGAAAGTATTCTTAAGCTATATGATTTAATTCAAAAGTATGATTCTATTGTTATTGCTTCTCCAGAACACAATGGCTTGCCAACTGCTTTTCTTAAGAATACACTTGATTGGCTGTCTCGTAACAAAGGGCAAAAATTCTTACAAGATAAAAAGGTCGTTTTGCTTAGTACATCTCCTGGAGGAAATGGTGGGGCAAGTGCTTTGTCAAAAGTAGAACAGGTCATTCCTTATTGGGGCGCAACAGTGGTAGGAACGCATAGTTTGGGCAACTTTTTTGATAAAGTAGATGCTGATAATAATTTAAAATCTAAGGAAGATCAAGAGGCTATAAAAGCTGTTTTGGAGAAACTTTAAAGTATTCTTTTTTTAGAAGTAAAAGTGCCCATGTAGCAGAACTACATGGGCACTTTTTTAATTTGCTTTGACTAAGTATTTTTCCGTTAAATTTAAGTCTTTTTGGTGGTCTTTTTTAGTAAAAAGAGCCATAGTATATAAAACAGGTACAGCTAACATGAAAAATAAAACGCCAAACTCAAGGTTATCTGTTGAAAGCGACTTAAAAAAAGAGAGCATCCCAGCACCTCCAAAAAGAGTAGAAAGAAGCACAAAAATAAAATTCGGTCTAACTTCCAATTTTATACGTGTTAGTCCTGTTTCTACATAATAAAATCGACCATTCAAAGTAACGGGATGACGATCTATAAAATTAATAGATAGGAGGCTCCATTTGCGAACTAAAGTAAATTTATTGTTTTTATACAAGTTCCCTATTAGATTGTATTTTTGAAAAACATCTTTACCTTGTATTAAGTCTTCTATCTTAGTCTTAATGTTATCTACAGGTTCTTGAATCTCATATTCGTATATATCAGTTTTATAGGCTTTGATTATTCTGTTAAATAAACGCATTGTTGTGGTATTTAAAAAATAAACTATTTTATCTGTGTACAGGACAAAAGATAAAACCAAACGCAAGATTGTTTAAACAATCTTGCGTTTGATACAGATTTTCGCAGATTTATAATATAAATATCTGCTAAAATCTGTTTTATCCGTTATATCTGTGTCTTTTTTTAGCTCATTAGATGAGCTATCAATAATTTTAGCTCGCTTTGCTCGTGAGCACTTCGTTT
>ENA-ORXM01003164-ORXM01003164.1-marine-metagenome-genome-assembly--contig:-NODE-3164-length-16981-cov-18.106720_pt1 | contig 16981 bp, 9 predicted proteins | sample MGYA00237867_ERZ511480 | MGnify/ENA primary metagenome ERZ511480 (study PRJEB26309, sample SAMN06266103) | marine metagenome | isolation source: Algal blade | place: United Kingdom:Sidmouth, United...
CGTTCCATTCGTTGCGACATTACCGCTTCGATATTATCCAACCTTTGTGCCTCCTTTGTAGACATCGCTCCTACATTGACCGCAGGTGATGTGATAAAAGCAGCCCCATAAGGTTTATCCAACAAAACATCTGCATCATCCCGAAAAACAGGCAATTTGGGCGAATAGATCATATAATCCGAGTAAAGACAAGTTTTTTCCCGACGATTGTAATCGTACATCTCTCGTTTTTGGTTCAAACTGCTATACAAACCACTTGCCCTCGCTAAACTTTCCTCTTGTGCCTGACTTCCATTCAAAAACCCACCGCCAGGATTCTTAGCCGAAGCAAAATTCAGGCAAACCACATTATCAGATACGGTCAATAAGCGTTGAGCCGCATGCAGAGTCGTCTCATTTTCCACCTCAAAAACCGTTTTATATTTTGGTAAAGCCGATAAAATAGCGTCTCTTTCACGCAAAACCTTCTTAAATTCATTGGGACGATACATAATTGTCTTTTCCACAGCCTCCTCCAACATAGGATTGAGTGAAACCTGTTCACCAAGACCATTTTTATAAAAGCCCTCTGCCAAAATCAGCAAAGTATCTTCTGCAACATTTTTTCTATTAGATCTACTCATTATTCTTAAAATTTATTTATTTGATAAAAGCCACTCAACAGTCCAAAATAGACTCGATAGTAGCGTTATAGCTTTTGTGGTTTTAGTAGTTTATGTAGTTTTTGTGGTTGTAGCTTGGCTCCGTTCGAGTCAGTCATAAGCTATAGTAGCGTATAGCGAGACCATGCGTTACTACGAAGCATCCCACCGTTCTCTCCTCATAAAAAACCACAGCACCAAGAACTAAGAACCACAGTACCAAGAACTTACAAATACTTCCGAACCAGATGCTCCACCAAAGGCACATGTACAGGCATAATTGCCCCATCTTCTAACATTTTTGGTAAAGCAGCCGTTTTAAACCAGCTCAATTCCGCAATATCATCATTGGCTTCTGCTGTTCCCATAACATAATCGGCACTAAAAAAGGTCGTTATAATTTTATCTGCTTCTTTCCGAAACCGCCAATCATCCATCAATTGAGACAATTCGTACTGTATATTTGCCACCTCAATATCTCCTGCTTCTTCTTTTAATTCACGAATCGCCGCCATTTCAAAACTTGTATCCGAAGGATCAGCAAATCCACCGATAAAACGCCACTGAGATTCTATCGCTTTTCGTCCCAAAAGCAACTCTTTTTTATCGTCTTTAAAAACGACTATATCAACCGTAGGATAGACCGCCTCATATCGGTTATAATTTGCGTAAATAATACCTGCTCTGAAATCTTCCGAAATATGGACTTTATCCGCCAATTCTTTACGCAAATTACTGGCGTTAAAATCGCCATTTTTGGGCAAAGCAATTGTGTTCAATTCACCAGTATAGTAGGGGATAAAACTGTCTCGGCTTCCGTACAAAACAAAGTCTTGATTAGGAAAAGTATTTTGTAAAATTTGATCCAAATTTTTAGACCATTTGGCATCATTTGGATAGTCTTGTAGCGGCAATATCATGATGTCTGGATACACCGATTTTATCATCTGTTCCCTAGTAGAAAAATCGAAGGGATTTCGACGACTTCCAAGCAATGGAACAACCCCTAATAAAATCACTACTCGATTGTGTTCTGCCTGTACATTATCAATCAAATCCTTATGCCCTTGATGTAAGTAAGGTGTCTGAAATCGGGCAATGATCACGCCTGTATTAATCTGCTTATTTGTCATATTGCGTAAATTTAACACAATATTAAACTAAACCAATCTAACCTGCAAATTAATTTGCGTTTTTTTAACACAAATACTTTTTCACAATTCATAAAAAACCAGAAAAATAAGCCTTTAAATGCGTGTTTTACTAGTTATCCACAACATAAAATACTGAAAATCAGCATTTTATAAAAAGTTATCCACATAAGATTAAATAAATACGTAACTCATTGATTATCAATACCCTTAAAAAAATAGTTATCCACATTTTTGAAGAAAAAATGTGGATAACTACAAGTCAATTGTGGATAAAGTTGGAGCTTTTTTTCTTCTGTGGATAACTTGTAAGTTATACACAAAATAAAGCTAGTTATCCACAAGTTATCCACACTAAAAAACTAGTTTGAGCAAAAAAGTTATCAACAGAATAACTTATCCACATTCTCTAAATTCTGTGGATAAGTATCTATATAAGCTAGTTCGATGTGGATAACATGTGGATAACTAGCTTAGAAATGTGAATAAGTTAGAATCCAAATATTTCAGAAAAAAAATATCAACATATCCACACTCCTAATAAGGCAATATAGATTTTTTTAATTTAAATATTTATATAACATTAAATACATAAAATGTGTACAACTTGAAAAAAAATCAAAACTTAAAAGCATCTCTATTTTTTGAAAAAAAAATCAGTTCAGCAAAATTTTTTCTGCCACTGCCATTTTTTACATAAAGGACAAAATGTCGAAATTACACAAAAAAACAGATTCTGTCAATTTGTGAAAATCAGCTATAAAATGGTTTGAGAAGTTTTAGTTATCCACAATATGTTTTTTTATACACATATTCAACTACAAAAATTTGGCAGAAAAATCAGTGGTTTTTTACACGAAAAAAGAGGGTGATTTTTACACAAAAAGAAGCAATAAATTAGGAGCATTTTTACACAATTGTTTTGCATAAAAAATGAGCCAAAAAAGAAGGTCAAATTAATGTTCAAAAAAATATTATTGTATGTGGCTGATTGTGTAAAAAATACAATACAAAAAAAATAATAAATGTAAGGTTTACACAAATTATTTTTTAAGCTACGATAGGAGTATAATTTGAAAGAATAGTAGTTTTTGGGAGAGAATGAATTTGTGTTGTTCTTACGGTTTTTATTGTAGGTGATAAAGTTGTAAAAAAAAATCAAAATAACAAAATGATAATTATGATTTTTTGTGGGATTTGTTGTAAAGAATGGATTTAAATGTGTCGTTTTTACATTAATAGGAGCGAAAGGTTTAGTACTTCGTCGCAAAGCATGGTCTCGCTATACGCTACTATACCAAAAGCCTGTCTACAAGTATATGCCGATACATTCCGACATATGCGCCAACACTGTTTTGGTATAACGCTGCTATCGAGGCTATTTTACGCTGTCTCAACGCTATAAAACTGTCAATAATAAAAAAATGCCCCAAACCCAGATGGCTTTGGAGCATTTGAACATGAATAAACAGATTATAGAACAGTTATTTTTTCACTATTCCTTTACTTTCTTATAAAAGTTATTAATTGGATGTTTGTTCCGCTTGTTTGTACTTCTACAAAGTAAAGTCCTGCGGCAAAGGCTTCGGTATTGAGCGTAATGTTATTTACACCTTCAATAGATTCTTGGGTTATAGACTTAATGAGTTGTCCTTGTGTATTGTACACAAAGAGTTGTGTCGGCAGTTCGTTTGTACTATTATATTGGATATTCAATATATTTGTAGCAGGATTTGGCCATACATGTATAGACGATAAGTCTTGGTTTGTTCTCTCTAAAGCAATGATATCAGAGCTTGTTTCAGTACCATCCCAATCTACTTGGTCTAAACGGTAGTAACTAATCCCTAAAGGAGCTGTTTGGTCTAAATATTCATATAACAAGGTAATTTGGCTATTGCCTGCCCCGTCTTGTCTGTTGATTTCTTCAAAGTTGATGCCATCGGTAGAACGCATTAATTTGAAATAATCGTTGTTTTCTTCACTGGCAGTAGCCCATTTCAGTAAGTTGCCTGTTTCTTCTACAGAACCAATAAAGTCTAACAACTCTACGGAGGTAGAAATACAGTCAATAGTTGCTTGCATAAAACTACTCATACACAATGAATTATTTGTTAAAGAGACATTGTAATGGTAACCTGTATTAAAGTCAAAAGGGCCTAAAGCCAAGAATTCTTCTGTGGTATTTACTATAGTTCCAGTTTGAACATTAAAAACGGTATATTCATTGGTTGCACCTCCAATAAAGGCGATGATAATTTCATAGTTTTCATCATAACAAATAACATCAACAGAGACTGCAAAATTATCACAATCAATAACTTCATCTATAATCCCTGCATTAATTCCTGTAATTGTTTGTCCTTGAGAAAGTGAGAATAGTGGGGTCGTTCCATTGCTATTAATATCACTGTCAATCTCGTTGTTATTTCCTATATTTGGAGTAACTATAGTATAGTTAGAAGGAATATTAAAAGACACATAATAGTTGCCTGCTACTATCTGTGTAAAGCTATATTCACCATTAGAATCAGTAACAGTTTGTGCCATTAAATTATCACTTTCATCATATAAGTAAACAGAAATACCTATAACACCATCATTCCCATCCATTAAATCATTTTCATTTTCATCTAAGAAAACAGCACCTGTAATCAGACCACATACCTCTTCATAAACACAAGCACAGAAACCTTCCGAAAAATAATCATTGGTACAATCATCATTATCATCACAAACAATCGGTGTATAGACACAATCACAAAGATCATAATCATAAATACCTTCTGTTAATTCGCATTGATTATCACATGTAATATCATATGCTATACAACTACCATCGTCACCATCTGCCAACTCATCGTAATTAGCAGCACAAGGATCCGTACATCCTGCATTACAAGGTGCAGACATACAACTATCATCATCACAAGTTGCCATTGGATTATAGTTACAAGCATTTTCATCGGTACAGCCTAATATTGTGTTGCAAGGATTATCACAACCTATATCACCATATTCGCAACTGCCATCATTACAATTTGCAAGAGCATCATAGTTACAAGCCATTTCATCAGTACAACCATTAATGGTAACGACTGAAACGATACAAGCACACAATTCAGGACTCCAAATCTCAATCGCTCCTAAAGCACAATTTGTATTACAAGTCGTATCGTAAGGCTCACAACTACCATCATCTGCATCTGCTAATGGGTCATAATTAGTGGCACAGGGATCCGTACATCCTGCATTACAAGGAGCGGAAATACAACTATCATCATCACAAGTCGCCATTGGATTATAGTTACAAGCATTTTCATCAGTACAACCAGAAATAGTTACTTCATCTAAGACACAATCACAAGTAGCGTCATCCCAAATATAAGCACCACCATTAGTACAAGCATCAGCATCACAAGCCGTTTCCAAAATACAAGAATCATCATCACAGTTCGCCATTGGATTATAGTTACAGGCATTTTCATCGGTACAGCCTAAAATTGCGTTACAAGGATTGTCACAATCTACGTAACCATATTCGCAACTGCCATCACTACAATTAGCAACAGCATCATAATTACAAGCTGTTTCATCGGTACAACCATTGACGGTAACAATTGAAACAACACATCCACAGTTTATAGCATCCCATACTTCTATATCTCCATTACTACAATCTGTATTACAAGTCGTATCGTAAGTCTCACAACTACCATCATCTGCATCAGTTAATGGGTTATAATTAGAGGCGCAAGGATCTGTACATCCAGCATTACAAGGAGCCGATATACAACTATCATCATCACAGTTCGCCGTTGAATCATAATTACAAGCATTTTCATCGGTACAGCCTAAAATTGCGCTACAAGGATCGTCACAGTTTATTTCACCGTAATCACAATTGCCATTATCACATAAAGCAGTTGGATCATAATTACAAGCAAGTGAATTTGTACAACCATCAGGAAGAATACAAGATCCATCATTACAAGTTGCGTAGTTATTATAGTTACAAGCATTTTCGTCTGTACAACCTAAAATTGCGTCACAAGGATTATCACAATTTTCTGAACCATAGTTACAACTACCATTGTCACAAAGTGCAGTAGCATCATAATTACAAGCAGATTGATCCGTACAACCATCAGGCAAAATACAAGAATCATCACTACAAGTTGCTAAAGGATTAAAGTTACAAGCTGCTGCATTGGTACAACCTAAAACAGCATTACAAGGAATTGGACAGCCCTCAACACCATAATCACAGCTATCGTCATTACAAGTAGCATCAGAATCAAAGTTACAGGCATCATAATCTGTACAACCATAGATAGTCTCCAAAATTATCACACAACTACAAGAAGCACTATCCCATCCTTCTATATTACCTATCGTACAATCGGTATTACAAGTTGTTGTGTATTCCTCACAACTACCATCATCTGCATCAGCTAATTCATCATAATTAGGGGCACAAGGATCTGTACATCCTAGATTACAAGGTATAGAAATACAACTACCATCATCACAGGTTGCTAGTGAATTGTAGTTACAGGCAGTGGTATTAGTACAACCTAAAAGGGCATCACAAGGGTTTGTACAGCCCACTTCACCATATTCACAACTACCGTCATCACAGGTTGCAGTACTATCATAATTACAGGCATTTGTATCTGTACAGCCGACAAGAGGATTAGGTGTAAATATACATTCACAGGCTGTTGTATCATAACTATCGTTTGTAGCACAGTTATCATCATCACAAAGTGGAATTGTTCCCGTATTGTCCCACATACAAGTAGTAGAGTTGAACACAAAGTCATCCCAACAATTGACGACAGGTGGTTCAGGCTCTTGAGTTCCTATATTGCCCCACATACAAGTCGTGGTATAAAACACAAAGTCATCCCAACAATTGACGACAGGTGGTTCATTTTCTTGCATTCCCGTCACAACCCACAGACAAGTAGAATCGTTAAACGTAGCGGTTTCCCAACACTCTGTAGGTGGTTCATTTTCTTGCATTCCCGTCACAACCCACAGACAAGTAGAATCGTTAAATGTAACGGTTTCCCAACACTCTGTAGGTGGTTCATTTTCTTGCATTCCCGTCACAACCCACAGACAAGTAGAATCGTTAAACATAGCGGTTTCCCAACATTGTGTGGGTGGTTCATTTTCTTGCATTCCTGTCACAACCCACAGACAAGTAGAATCGTTAAACGTGGCAGTTTCCCAACATTGTGTAGGTGGTTGAGGCTCATCCGCTTCCAGTACAGTAATCGTAGTGGAACAAGTTTGAATAATATCATCAGCAGTATCTGGCGTACCATTATCATCAGTCGCTGTAAAAGTAACATCAACATCACCACCACAAGCTCCCGGATAGACGAAATCATCTATAACTGTTATAATAGAAGCAGGGTTACAAGGATTTACTGCCAAACCCATTAAATCAGCAAATAGATTATCAAAGTTAGCATCATTTGCTAAGATAGCATCAAGTGGACATTCTAAGATAAATTCAAAATCGTCTTCACATGCACAACCTTGCGTTTTAATATTAAACTTCACTTCATCAGCAGGCGTGTCTTCATATACAGCAACATAAAAATCGGTAATAAAGCCTGGATTAGGATTTGTAATAAGTTGGCTTGAATTAAAATCATCGCCACATTGAACAAAATCCAGACTATTACAGCCTCCACCATTGTCATAATAAAGTTGATAGCCTACATCATTAGTGATGAGTTGCCAACGAATAAAATCAATGCCTGCGGGCATGGTAAATTTATACCAAGCAACATCACCTACAACGGCAGGACAAGTAGCAGTGTTAAGGGCAAAGGTTGTTGCACCTGCTCCATCTAAAAGTAGATTTGAATCAACATCAAATCCGTTGCATTTATCTTTTACCCCTAAGTCAGTGGCATCACAAGGATCATTAGCAAGAAGCAAATGAGGACTTAAGGACGTTAATGCTATCATACAACAAAATAGCATAAGTCTGTGTACAAAACGTTTTAACATAATGTAAGTTTTTTTTATTTAAGAAATTAATTATTTAGGTCACTTATAAAATTGTAAAGCACACATAAAAACACAGATATACCATTTCCTGATTTTTAACCTTTGAGTACAAAAGGCTACGATTCAAGATTAAAACAGAAATAGTTTTCCCATTGGGGGAAGAATAATAGAAAGGTGATTCTTGTTCTTGGATACACCAATAGGTGAGGCAAGTTCATTTATAGCAATGACTAAACCTGTAAAAAACGATTTATGTGTTTAAGTAAATATCATTATTGGAAGAAAGCCTTTAACTAAGGCTTGTATCTGAATTTTTTAGAAAGAAGAGTAGCAAAATGTTAAATGATTTAAAACATTTTAATGCTAATATTTTCACAAATCTAACTTTTTATTTTTTCTATATCAAAAAAATAATGAAAAATATATTTTTTTCTTTTTAAAAAGTAAAATCAAAAATATTTAAATAATTGATTTTTAGAGATATATGTATGTGTTAATTATTTTTATGATAAATATTTAATGTAAAACCTAAATTGAAAAGTGTTTAGACCATTATATGGATAAATATAGGAAAGAAAAATATTTTAAAGACTTGAAAAATTATTGGTAAATTATTGCAAAATAATACTATATGAATATTGAAAATACAATATGTGTCAATTTTATACTTTTTGGAGAGAACAGGGGGATGCTTCGTCGTGACGGAAAGTCCTGCTATTCGCTATTATGGAAAGCCTCACTCATAAATTTTTTCATTAAAAAAAATTGCCAACACCATTTTACATACCGCTACTATCAGGTCTATATTGGATAGACAGAACCCTAATCGAAGAAAATAGATAGTATCCTCAAAAGGTAGATTATCTTTGATTTTTTTATCAGGCAATTTAAATCTAATCAAGTTTGGGTTTAATTGTCTGATGCTTGCATCGAAAGAAGAAAAATTTCCTTTACATCATATATCGTATGCTTGTATTGGAGCAATTTATTATTTTAAATTACCCAATATATTAACAATCACTCTATACAGCCAATATTAGAATAAAAAGTAGAATATAATAGTATCAGATACTGTACTATGGAATTGTTATGTAAATAGATGGATATTTTTATATACACAAATAGGTTCTTCTATACGTTTGACTTTCAGGCACTAAGATATTTTTGTCCTTTTTTGTGGTTTTTTTATTACTTTATTTTAGACACTAATGCAGCTCTATAATAAATTATCCACATAGTTATGCACATTGTGGATAACTTTTTTTTATCCACAAAAATGTGCATACTTATCAATAATCTTGAACAAAGACTACTTAAATAGTTGTTTTATAATGTTTTACGATTTTTATACATGGTATATTGTTTTTATTTTTAATAAATAAAAAGCTCATTATCAGGTTCGTTATTTTTTTAAACGATAATAGTTATCCACATACTTATCCACAAATGTGGATAACTTTGAATTTAAAAGTGATAACATTATGATTTAAACAAGAAGCTTTTTAACTCTATATACTTTGTACCAGATGAACTTACTAGCGATTCCCATAAAGTTAGTCGGTCAATGAGTAAGTAGGGAGGAAATAGATGCTCAGTGAGCCTAAAATCGTCTTTATGCATGCTATTTTCTTTGAATCTTGCTAAGGTGATGTGCGGAATAATTTTGGCAAATTGCTTTTCATAAATTCCTAAATTGCCAAATAACTCACTATGCTTTTGAGTCAATTCTTGAAATGCATTGTTGAGCTTATATTTTGCCCAAATCATACGAGGATTTCTCGGAGTAGGGGCCAAATAAAGATGGCTAAATTCTATACTGAATTTTTTTTGGCGACGAAGGATAATTTGGATAATTGATTGGATGTTGTGTACCATCAGTTCGGGAATTTCTCCAATAAACCAAGTTGTTAAATGTAGTTGCACGATAGGCGTCCAACGAACTGCTTCAAGGTTTTTGTGTTGCGTATGAAGTAGGGTAGCGGCTCGTCTTATTGGCTCTTTTACAGGAATTCCTACAAATAATCTTTTGTTCATAAACAGAATTTTTAAGTACCTTCATCCACAATATGTGGATAACATTTTCAATAATGTGGATAACTTTGCCGATTTTCTATGTTTTGTTGCTATTTTCTTACACTTTGGGATGGAAAAGGCTAAAAATATGGAATTTCCCAAATGATTATGTACCAAGTACGCAAATATGCATAATCGTGCCTGCTCGCAATGAAGCAGCAAATATTCAAAGTTGTCTCCAATCTATTTTGCAGCAAAAGTACCCTAAAAATTTATTTGAAATCATTGTGGTTGATGACCATTCTGTCGATAACACAAAAAAATTGGCAAAAAGCATTCAAGAAGAAAATATGTGCATTATTGAGCTGAATAGGGTAGGGACGCAAGGAAAAAAAATGGCTATTGCTACGGCTATTCAACAGACAAATGCTACACTTATTGTCACAACAGATGCGGATTGTATTGTACCACCTGATTGGTTGATGGCTTTGGCTAGTTTTTATGAGCAACATGAGGTTAAATTTATTACGGGCTCCGTTGTTTTTGAACCTGTAAATACGCTTTGGCAGAAAATATGGGCGTTGGACTTTATTGGGATGATGGGAATCACTGGAGCGTCTGTCGCCCATAATTGGTCGAATATGTCTAATGGGGCAAATTTGGCTTATGAAAGGGCTGCTTTTATGGAAGTAAACGGATTTGAAGGAATTGACCAAATTGCTTCGGGCGATGATTTACTACTCATGGAAAAAATCGCAAAACGCTATCCTAAGCAAACGGCTTTTCTCAAATCACGGAAAGCAATTGTACAGACATTGCCACCTGCTAATTTCAATGAATTTTTGCAACAGCGTATTCGGTGGACTTCTAAATCTGTGTTTTATAAAGATTGGAAAATTACTACAATTTTAGGGCTTGTGTGGTTGTTCAATGTGAGTATTCTTTTTACCTTTTGCCTTTTTTTAGGGGGTTATCCACAATCGGGAATGTGGATATGTGGACAACTTTTGGCAAAATCTGTGGTAGATGCTCTATTTTTATGGTCTTGTATGGATTTCTTTAAGGAAAAAAGTAAATTATTATGGTTATTTTTACCCACACAGCTTTTCCAAATACCCTATATCGCTTGGGTGGGATTTATTGGTAATTTAGGGCTGTCTTATGAGTGGAAATCTCGAAAGGTTAAGTAAGTTTGATAAAAAACATTTGATAGCGGTAGAGACCATTTAAAATAGCCCTGATAGAAGTGGTATGGCTTTCTTTTTGGTGCTGTAGTTCTTAGTGCTGTGGTGCTGTGGTTTCGGTTCTGATGTGATTATTAGTTCTTTTTTAAGCCATAAGAACGGATAGCAGGACTGAGCGTCACGACGAAGCATTTGACCATTCGCTCCAAAAAAAAATATTTAGGAACAGTCTTTTTTTCACTATTCCTTTTCTTTTCCCCAATTTATATACAACCAAAATGAGTAGAGAAGAAGTTACGTATATGTCGCCTAATCAAAAGGCATTAAGGCGATTATTTAGAAATAAAGCGGCTGTTTTAGGCATTATTATCATTGTGCTGTCTGTGCTCACAGCGATTTTTGCTTATGCGATTGTTCCTGATTCGACACCAAATGCTAATGAACAAATATTGGAAATTGCAACGGAAAAAATGGGGTTTGAGATTGATATGCTCCACGTCCGAAAAAATCGGGAGATTCCTGTGTCTAATGTCTTTAAATTTTTAGTAAGTGGTCGAGAAAATTCTTATGCATTGGTTCCGTTTCAAAAGGAAGCTCGTTTTGAGGGAAAAAATGTCATTGTCGAACGATATACAGGTCAAGATGAGAGTGTCGCTGCGGTATTTGATACTTTTAATGTAGCAGATATTGTCTATCCATTGTCGATAACGGATCCAACGGTTTCTCTGGATGAAAATCAGATACAATTCAAGGATTTATCTGAAACTCCGCAAGCCTTTGATTTAGCAACATTGCAAGCAAATGTCAAAAAAGACCATATCAAAAGGCAAAAATATCTTTTAGGTACAGACAAATTCGGACGAGACAATTTGAGTCGGTTAATTTTAGGGGTGAGGGTGTCTTTATCTGTGGGAATTGTGGCAGTATTTATCTCTTTGCTTATTGGTATTTTTATGGGATCATTGGCGGGTTATTTTAGAGGTTGGGTCGATGATGTAATTATGTGGATCATCAACGTTTTTTGGTCGATTCCGCTTTTACTGTGGGTATTTGCACTCGTCTTAGCATTAGGGCGTGAATTTTGGCAAATATTTTTGGCAGTGGGCTTGGTGATGTGGGTTGAAATCGCTCGTATTGTACGAGGACAATTCTTTAGTCTTCGAGAAAAAGAATTTGTGGAAGCAGCACAAAGCATGGGTTTTGGCGATGCAAGGGTAATCTTTAAGCACATTTTACCGAATTGTATCGGACCGATTATCGTCATTACCGCCGCCAATTTTGCCTCTGCCATCATCATCGAAGCAGGGCTTAGTTTTTTAGGCATCGGTGTCCAACCCCCCAGTCCATCGTGGGGAACGACCTTAAATGAGTATTACAAATACATTGGCTCCAGCAAATCATTTTTAGCCGTTTTACCAGGCATCGCCATTCTAATATTGACGCTTGGTTTTAACTTAGTTGGAAACGGTATTCGAGATGCGTTGGATGTAAAAACGAAAGGATAGTATGGGAATTTAAAGCTCTTTGCCCCTACATTCTAATAATTAGGAGACAACGGTTTATCTTTCAATATAACGCATGGGCCCGCTGTCCATTCTTATGGCTTTTCATGGATAGAGGAAATTAAGGAAAGCTACAACCACAAAAACTACAAAAACCACTTAAACTACAAAAACCAAAAGCCATACCATTACCATCGGGTCTATTTTAGATGGCCTGAACCTTTGCAGTACTCGCAAAAAAAGCCCCATTTGAATTAACAAATGAGGCTTTAATTTTTTTAGTTTTTAAATATCGTATTAATCTCTACGGTTCAGAAAAATCATAATGAAGTAAAATAAATTACCCAAAGAAGCCAAAGCTGCTACAACATAAGTAGAAGCCGCCCATTTTAAGGCTGAACTCGCTTGTTTCTGTTCTTCTCCACTGGTGATATTTGCTGTTTGTAACCAAGCCAAAGCTCGTTTACTTGCATCAAACTCCACAGGAAGCGTCACCAAACTAAATAAAGTAGTCATCGCAAACAAAACAATTCCTACCCCTAAAACCCATACGCCTAATTGTCCAGCAACAGCCATTAGTACAAAACCTGCCATAATCACAAACTGAGACATTTTAGAGCTAAAGCCGACCATTGGAACCATTCGAGAGCGCATTGTCAGCCAAGCATAAGACTGTGCGTGTTGAATAGCGTGACCGCATTCGTGGGCTGATACTGCTGCTGCTGCAACCGTTCTTTCACCATATACCCAGTCACTCAAATTAACGGTTTTGTTTTGAGGATTGTAGTGGTCTGTCAATTGACCAGGAACCGAAATAACTTGAACATCTGTGATGCCACTATCATAGAGCATTTTTTCAGCTACTTCTTTTCCAGAAAGACCAGATGACATAGGCATTTGAGAATATTCCTTAAATCGTTTTTTTAGCATGCTGCCACATAAAGCACTAAGCCCCATTGCAACTGCTGTAATAATCATATAAATTGGATCATATCCCATCATGTGTCAAAGATTTTTGGTTATCTATAATTATGACTTTTATGAAAATATCTGGTCACAATTTTAGGTTATTCAAAAAAAAATATTAAGCGATTTTTCTTTGTAGTTTTTTATCAATAAAGATACAAATATTGCGAATAATTGATTGATAGAAATTTATCAACGTCCCTTTTACCCTTTAAAATTGTTCTTTACTCATTCCTTTTCCTTAATGACCTGTGAAGATAGTTGAAGGTTTAATCTATAAATAATGAAAAGATAGAAGACTGAATCATAGTTTCAATCTCCTATCTTAAACGTAAAAATTTCTTTACTGTTCCAAACGCATTTGTGGAAATAATAACACATCTTGAATTGAATTGGAATTTGTCATAACCATTGCCAAACGATCAATACCAATACCGATACCGCTTGTTGGTGGCATACCAAATTCTAAGGCTCTCAAAAAGTCCTCATCCAATTGCATCGCTTCTTCATCTCCTCGTTTACCCAATTCCAATTGAGCTTCAAATCGCTGACGCTGATCTATTGGATCATTTAACTCAGAAAAGGCGTTCATTATTTCTTTTTGATTGCAGAATGCCTCAAAACGTTCTGTTAGGCCTGGTTCTGTTCTGTGTTTCTTCGCTAAAGGCGATAATTCAATAGGATAGTCGGTAATGAAAGTTGGCTGAATCAATAAAGGCTCTACTTTTTCGCCAAAGATTTCATCTATGATTTTACCTCGTCCCATTGTCCCATCCAAATGAATGTGCATCTCTTTCGCTGCCAATCTCAAAGCAGCCTCATCCATCTCCGAAATATCTACACCCGTAAATTCTTTAATAGATTCATACATCGTGTATCGTTTCCAGGGGCGTTGGAAGTTGATTAGATTATCGCCTACTTGTAATTCTGTCTTTCCATGAAGCGTTATCGCTACATGTTCCAACATTTCCTCGACAAAATCCATCATCCAATAGACATCAGTATACGCCACATACAATTCCATCATGGTAAACTCTGGATTGTGGAAGCGACTCATGCCTTCATTTCTAAAGTCTTTCGCAAATTCAAAAACACCATCAAAACCTCCAACAATCAATCTTTTCAAATAAAGTTCATTGGCAATACGCAAATAGAATTCTTGGTCTAAAGTGTTGTGGTGTGTTTTGAAAGGACGAGCAGACGCACCACCATACAAAGGCTGTAAAATGGGTGTTTCTACTTCCAAATACCCTTTTGCCGTCATAAAATTTCGCATCGTTGCCACCATTTTAGAACGCATCATAAAGGTTTGTCGTACTTCAGGATTGACCGTCAAATCGACATAGCGCATACGATAGCGCAATTCAGGATCAACAAAAGCGTCATGGACGTTACCTTCTTCGTCTGTTTTGACGATAGGTAAAGGACGAAGTGATTTACTCAACAAAGTAAGTTCTTTGACATGAATCGTTGTTTCTCCTGTCTTGGTTTTAAATACATAACCTTTTATACCAATATAATCACCGATGTCAAGCAATTTTTTAAATAACGTATTGTATAGCATTTTATCCTCTCCTGGTGCAATCTCGTCACGATTGATATACACTTGGATACGACCCTTACTATCTTGGATCTCAGCAAAAGATGCCTTCCCCATAATACGTTTTTGCATGAGTCGCCCTGCGATACTCACTTCTTGAAAATTTGCTTCATTTTCATCAAAATTTGCTTTGATGTCCGCTGTATCTGTATTGATTTCATACGAAGCTGCGGGATAAGGCTCAATGCCTAAATCAATGATTTTTTGGAGTGCCTCTCGGCGTATAATCTCCTGTTCTGTCAAAGACATCTAATTTATAGGTTTTGTTAAAAAATAATTAGGCAAATTAAATATTTTTAAATTTAATATAGCTAATTTATGCATTTAAGTGGTCTATTTGTTCACGAACAAATGTAATGATTTTCTTTTTTCATTATTTAGTTGAACAAAATTAGTAGAAAGACGATAAATTCAAGCTGTTTTCTTTATTATTAAACCCCCAAAGTGAATTTTTAATTCAAAATGTATGGAAATAAGTGTTTTTGGAGAAATTATTAGGTCTATAAGGTCATTGAATTTACTCGAAGCGTCGGGGTTGGTCTTTGGTTTGCTGTGTGTGTTGTTCTTGATTAAAGAAAAAGTATGGACTTGGCCTTTAGGGATTATTTATGTTCTAATATCCTTTGTTATCTTTTTTGAAGCGAAATTATATGCAGATTTGATTCTTCATGTATTTTTTCTCTTTATGAACATCTATGGGTGGTATTATTGGGTGTATGGTCGGGTTGATATGGAAAAAGAAGTGCCTGTGACCACAACCGTATTGCCTACGCTTTTAATGATATTGGGCATTTCTGTAGTAGGCATTTTCATTAGTGGGCAATTGCTCACAACTTTTACAGATGCGGATTTAGCGTATTGGGACAGTACAACTTCCGTATTAAGTGTTTCAGCCATGTGGTTGTCAGCTCGTAAAAAAATAGAAAATTGGTGGATTTGGCTGTTTGTGGATATTTTGGCTACAGGAATATATGCGTATAAAGGATTGTATTTTTATTCAACCTTATACTTTATCTATATCTTTTTAGCAATAGCAGGCTATCGTTCTTGGGAAAAATCTCTAAATACCGTAAATAGATAATATGATCCGTAGAATCGTTATAACTGGTCCAGCCTCCACAGGCAAAACCACCTTAACAAAGCAATTAGCCGCACATTATAATACAGAATTTGCGGAAGAATTTGCGAGAAGAATGCTTGAGGAGCAAAACAATACTTATAAAAAAGAGGATTTAGTGATGTTTTCATATGGTCAGGTGGCTACTGAAAATTTAGCTTTTGGTAAAGTTGAAATGGAGCTAATGGTGGGTAAAGCATATAAAAAGCTTCCCCAAAATACCAATAAATTTGTTTTCTTAGATACAGACCTTATTACCATCAAAATTTGGTCGGAGTACAAATATGGAGATTGTGATAAAAAAATCTTACAGCAAATCGAAGAACGGGAATACGATGGCTATCTATTATGTGGCATAGATGTCCCCTGGGAAGACGACCCACAAAGAGAAAACCCAAACAATAGAGCCGAATTATACGAACTCTACAAACAAGAACTCCTTCACTACAATAAGAAGTTTATAGAATTGACAGGAGACAAAGACAAGCGTTTTAAAGAGGCGGTGCGGTGGTTGATTGCTTCTTTTTAGTGGTTGTGCAACCATATAACTCATATTCACGGGTTGTAAAACGTAATTTTTGCAATATGTGCAAATTAAGGGTTGAAATACCCTAAAATCATGGTTTCTCTTCATTCTTTCATCTTTGTCTTGATACAAAGAAGCAAAGATCAAGACTTCAAATCCAGTTTTAACGCCATTTGTTAGCAAAAAAAGCTGAAATGAAATAAACTCGCTACGCTCAAACAGTATTTCCTTTTTAATCGCAATTTTTA
>ENA-ORXM01003171-ORXM01003171.1-marine-metagenome-genome-assembly--contig:-NODE-3171-length-16967-cov-4.306039_pt1 | contig 16967 bp, 13 predicted proteins | sample MGYA00237867_ERZ511480 | MGnify/ENA primary metagenome ERZ511480 (study PRJEB26309, sample SAMN06266103) | marine metagenome | isolation source: Algal blade | place: United Kingdom:Sidmouth, United...
GCGGAATGTCAGGAACTGGCGATCTGGGCATTGGTGCCGCCGGAACCGCCGTGATCGCTGTCGAAAGTTCGGGATTCAGGGATGCCCTTTCGACCTCCTCCGCGATGCGGTGGGGGGCGCGTCGGCGTGGGTGGCGCATGGCTTCCTCTTCCGCAGGCGGGAGAGGATCAGGCGGTGCGTTCGCGCCAGCTCTTCTGCTTGCGGTAGATCGTGGCGGGGGAGACGCCGAGGAAGACGGCGGCCTTGCGCACGTCGCCACCGCACTGGCCCACGGCATTCTCGATGGCCTCGCGCTCGACGTCTTCGAGGGGGCGGATGGCCGCCGCGAGGGCGTTGAGGTCGTTGGGATCGGGCGGGGTGGCGGAGGCGGCACCGCTCGGCTCGCCCGCCGGGATGCGCGCCTGCGACGGGGCCGGACGGGTCGGGGCCTGCTGGCCGCTCGCATGGCCGATGGGCGCGCGCAGCATCGCGGCGGTGACTTCCGTCCCCTCGCCGAAGACGACCGCATGGCGGATGATGTTCTGGAGCTGTCGCACGTTTCCGGGCCAGCTATAGGCCAGCAGCGCCTCGCGCGCCGCCGACGAGAAGCTCACCAGTTCCTTGCCTTCCTCGGCGGAGTATTCGCGCAGGAACCCGTCGGCGATGCGCATCACGTCCTCGTCGCGGGCGCGCAGGGCGGGCATCTCGATGGGGATGACGTGGAGGCGGTAATAGAGGTCTTCGCGGAAGCGACCCGCCGTCACTTCTTCGAGGGGGTCGCGGTTGGTGGCGCAGATGAAGCGGGTATCGACCGTGATCGTCTCCGCCTTGCCGACGGGGTTGAAGCTGCCGGTCTGGATGAAGCGCAGCAGCTTGGTCTGGAGATGGGGCGACATCTCGCAGATTTCATCGAGGAAGAGCGTGCCGCCATGGGCAAGCTGGGCCGCGCCGGTCTTGTCGGAGGTCGCGCCCGTGAACGCGCCCTTCACATGGCCGAAGATTTCGCTCTCCATCAGGTCGCCGGGGATGGCGGCGCAGTTGAGGGGAACGAAATTCCTGGGCTTGCGGGCGCTGGTTTCGTGGATGGCGTTGGCGCAGACCTCCTTGCCCGTGCCGCTCTCGCCCGTGATGAAGACGGTGGCATTCGAGGCCGAGGCGCTGCGGATGAGGCGATAGACGGCCTGCATCGGGACGCTGTCGCCGATGAAGCCGGCGAAGTTGCGCTCGCCCGGTTCGACCACGGGCTTCGCGCTCGCTTTCGCGGGCGCTTCGGCGGCGGCGGCGGGGCGCACGGCGGCCTTGAGAAAGCGGCTCTGGTCGAGATGGGTGCGGATCGAGTGGATCAGGCGGTCTTCGGTGAAGGGCTTCATCAGGAAATCGACGGCCCCGGCGCGCATCGCCTCGACGGCCACGCCGACCGACCCCTGGGCCGTGATGACGATGACCGGCAGGTCGATGCCCGTCTCGCGCATCCAGGTCATGATGTCCTCGCCCGGAATGTCGGGCAGGCGCAGGTCGAGGAGGACGAGATCGTGTTCGCCCGCCTTCAGCGCCTCCTTCGCGGCCCCGCCGGTCTCGACGTGATCGACGGCATATTCCTCGCCGCGCAGGAACCCCTTGTAGGTGCGGGCGAGGGCAGGCGTGTCCTCCACGAGGAGAACCGTGCAATTTGAAAGCGATTCGGAGGGGGCGAGAGCATCCATGGCCGCGACTTTAGCGGTTCGTTTGTCGCAATGTAAGACGCATTATGCAACGGGGACGCAAAAAAGGGACCACTTGCAAATCAGGCACCCGAATGGGCTATTCCGCCGCCTGCTTTCGGGCGATTTCCGCCTCCGCCTCCGCCCCCCAGGGCGGCGTGACCAGACCGGCGGAGATCACCAGTTTGGCGGCATCCTCGACGCTCATGTCCAGAATGACCACGTCTTCGGCGGGCAGGAAGAGCAGGAAGCCCGAAGTGGGGTTGGGGGTCGTCGGCAGGAAGACGCTCATCATCTCGCGCGAGCCGGAGCGGGCCAGCACCTCGCCGCTGGTATCCGTGGAGACGAAGGCGAGTGCCCATATCCCCTGTCGCGGATACTGGATCATGCAGACCTTCTCGAAACTGTCCTTGCCCCCCTGGGCGAAGATGGTTTCCACGATCTGCTTGAGGGTGTTGTAGATCGAGCGCACGACCGGCATCCGGTCGACCAGACGCTCGCCCATGCGGAAGAGCTGTCGTCCGAAGAGGCCCTTCGTCAGCGCGCCGAGGCCCGCGACGATGAAGAAGAAGACCACGACCCCGAAACCGGGCAGGGAAATGGGCAGGTATTCCTCGAGCTTGTAGACGACCGGCACCAAAGGCAGGACACGCGCATCGACGAATTCCGCGAAGGTCCAGACGAGATAGATGGTGATCGAGATCGGCGCGAAGACGACGAAGCCGGTGAGGAAGTTCGAGCGCAGGTTGGCCCACGGACTCTGCTTCTTCGCCGGTTCGAGGAAGGTGACGGTGCGCCCTTCGGTCTTGTCGGATTCGTCGTCGCTCATGGCTGCCCATCATACGTCATGCATGGCCCGTACTGCAATGCAGCATACTCTTTGCACCAAGGGAACGGATATTCGGTAAACATCCGCAAAATCGACGACCCCGTCATCCGCACCCGTTCAGTATCCGCTTTTGCGATCCACGACATGGGCGAAGGGCTCGGCGCGTTCGAATCGGTCCACCTGCTCCACGATGGTCCGCGCGGCGGTCTCGGGACGGGTGATACTGGCGATATGCGGACTGACGGTGACGGAAGGGTGGCCCCAATAAGGGTGGTCCGTGGGCAACGGCTCGATGCGGAAGACATCGAGGGTGGCGCTGCCGACCCGTCCGTCGTCGAGCGCGGCCAGCAGGGCGGCGTCGTCGATCATCGGGCCACGGGCGACGTTGACGAGATGGACGCCCGGTTTCATGCGCGCGATCGCGGCGGCGTCGATCAGGTTCTCGGTCTCGGGCGTCAGGGGCGCGAGGAGGACGAGGATATCCGATTCGGCCAGCAGGGTGGCGAAGCCCTCGGCCCCGTGCAGGCATCGCACGCCGTCGATCTCCTTGGCCGTGCGGCTCCAGCCCGAAACGTCGAAGCGCAGGAAGGCCAGCTTCTCCGCGACGTCGCGCCCCAGCACGCCGAGGCCGACGATGCCGATGCTGCGATCGGTCGAGAGAGGCGGATTATCCTCCGACCATGCCCGGCGCGCCTGATTCTCGCGATGCGCGTCCATCCCCAGATGCAGCCGCAGGACATGGCCCGCGACGTAATCGGTCATGCCGATGGTCAGCCCCGCCTCGACCATGCGGCACAGGGTCGTGCCCGATGGCAGGGTGGGATTGGCGAGGATGGCCTCGACCCCGGCCCAGAGATTCTGGATCGCGGCCACCCCGGCATAGGGCGCGAGATCCTCGACCGGGCCGCTCGCCTCGTAGACGAGGATGTCCACATCCGCCGGATCGGTGCCCTCGATATCGAGGCGGAAATCGAGATCGGGACGCAGCGCCAGAACCCGGTCGCGCCATGCCTCGCCCTCGGCAGGGTCTCCTGCATACAACACAAGCGTCATCGTCTTCTCCCGGCCACAGTCTCGCCAAATCGCCCGTGTCTGCAGTATCCGACCGGGGCGGGAAACGGAACCGCTTCCGCCATTCGACGGAGACGGCACCGTATCGCGTACAAAACCCGTTGCAGGGCGTGGCGCACGGGAAGCGTTCACGTTATGAAAGGTCGTCCATGCGGCGCGGGGGGCGTCGTTCGCGAAGAAGGTCGAGAAGGAAGATCTCATGCTGAGAACCACTGCCGCCAGCCTGCTTGCGCTGGCTACCGCCATCCTCCCCGCGCAGGCGCAGACCGTCCTCTACGGCGAGCCGCCGCAACCCCCTTCCGCCTTTCCGCAGGCGCAACAGTATTTTCCGGACCCGCAGCCGTTCCAGGCACCGCTGGCGACCCAGCCGCTGTATTACGAATCGGCCCCGTCGGTGCAGCCCCCGCCGACCGTCTATCAGCCCGAGCAGGATGTGCGCCGGTTCCGACCCGTGGCACCGCAGGAAACCCAGCAGCGCATCGTGCCGACCCGTCCCCTTGCCCCGGTCGAGCGGTATCGCCCGCCCCGGCAGGAACCGATCTTCCGCGACGAACCGGTCTTCACCCAGCCGCAGCCGGTACCACAGCCCCAGTTCCGCGCGCCCGAGCCGCCGCCGCCCATGATCGCGCGGCCCGAGCCGAGGGTCGCCCCCGCCTTCGACGCTGCGCGTGAAGCCGTGCGCGCGCCGATCTCCGATCCCGCGATGCCGGAGATGACGGAATCGCAGGCCCTGCGCGATTTCTCCGCCGAACTTGCGCGGATCGTGGCGCTGGGCGAGCGGTATCGGGCCGCCAGTCCCGGCTTCCTCGAAGACCTCAGGACCCTGGCCGGGAAATACGGGGATATGCCCGTGCGGGCGGAAGCCCCCGCCCCGGTGCGGCAGGCCGATTTCGTCGGTCCGCCGCCGCCCGCCTCCATGGCGAATCCACCGCTCGCAAGACCGGGTGCGCCCGAGCCGGAAATGGCGATGATGAACGAGCCGGATGCGCCCTCGGACGCGATGCGCGAGCGCGATCCCGCGATTGTCATGACCCCGCCGCCCGAGCCGGTGCCCGAACCCGTGGAACTGCCGCAGGCCCTGCCTCCGACGTCGGCCACGACGGTCTATCTGCGCGATGATTTCTCGGATGGGGAATATCTGTCGAATCCGGCCTGGACCGTGCGGCAGGGCCAGTTCACCATCGATCCCGCCTATGGATTGCGCCCGTTCTCGCCCGAATCGACGGCCCCCGCGCAGGTGACGCCGCAGGCGCTGCTCCAGTACCTGATCGGCGACGGCAAGCCCGAGACGCCCGAGCCGACCGGCGAAAGCGGGGCCGCGCTGATCGAAACCCAGACCGATATCGGCAATGCCTTCTCGCTGGTGGCGACGATCACCGATCATGGCGGCGAGGGCGCGGCCCATTTCATCATGCATCAGGGCGGGGCGAACTGGCTCGGCTATCGGCTGGAGCTGCGCGCGGGGCCGAGGCCCCTCGTGGTGCTCGCCCGGCGCGGATCGAGCGGGTACAAGGACATCATGAAGGTCGAGGCCCCCGGTTTTACCTCCGGCAAACCGCATCAGCTTCGCTGGGCGCGCCTGGATGACGGGCAGATGTTCGTGCTGATCGATGGCCGCCCGATCATCACCGCCCGCGATACCGTGTTCCGCCAGCCCTGGAAGGGATTCGCGTATTTCACCGCCGAGGCGGACGTCTCCATGCGCAATATCCGCATCGCGGAGCCGGTGGAGCGGTAGGAAGCGGGCGTGTCATGCCTTCGGGGATGACACGCCGCCCTTACGATCCCGCGTTCAGGCGGTCGCTGAGTTCGCGAAATTCGCGGCGGAGCTGATCGTTGCGGAAGATGCGTTCGATGCCGGGGCTTTGCAGGTTCTGCAGGGCCTCGAAGGACATCGTGGCGCTTTCCATCATCGACCGAAGCTGAAAGCTGGCATCGACCGTGCGCAGGGTGTTGTCGGCGATGCGCAATTCGCGCACGGCGTCGCGGCGGGCCTCGGCGACCCCGGCGCGCTGGTCCGCGAGGTGCTGGCGATAGAATTCGGCGGCCTCGAAGGCGATGGACTGCGACTGGATATTGGCCTCGAGCGCATCGCGCTGGCGCTCGGTTCCCGGCTGGCTGAGCAGGCGCTCGGTTTCCGTGCGCGCGGCGGTGACGTCGCGGGTGATGGCATCGAGGCGGGGCAGGTAATCCTCGTCGATCTTGGCGATGAAGGTCGTCTGGGCATGGACCAACACGGCGAGCAGCGCGGTGTGCATGGCATAGTACCGCTTGGCCGTGCCGAGGTCTTCGTCGGTCTGGTCGAGCAGGGCGAGCAACTGGCGGCTGACCCCGCGCGCGGCATTGTAGGCGGCGGCGATGCGGATCACGTCCTCGCCCGTCACGCTGTCGAGCAGCAGGTCGGCCTCGTCCTCGCTCACCGGCGTTCCGGCGGCGCGCATGGCATCGAGAAAGCGCAGTTTCGCATTGCGGATCGCCATCTCGTTCCCGGCGATGCGGGCATGGGTCTCGTCGATCTCGTCGTCGATGGTGGCGCGGTCCTTCGCGAGGCCGAGCGTGCCGTTCAGACCGGCATCCTCGGGGGCGGAGATGCGCGCCTCGCGCAGGCGGGAGATCTCGGCCCGCAGCGTGTCTATGGCGCGTCGCCGGTTCCGGATATCGCTCTGGATCTCCGTGACCGGCGCACCGGAGACCACGTCGAAGGCATCGGCGAGCAGGCGGTTCGTCCGGCTCTGCGCGTCGTAACCGAGCGGGCGGGTGAAGAGGGCCGTGAGGCTGCTTTCGCCGTCGATATCGCCTCTCGCTTCGGCGGCCTCTTCGAGAACCGACCGCACATCCCCGAAGAGGCGCTGCATCCGCCGATGATCGATATCGGCGACGCGCGGGTCGGTCGTGACCGCCGCGACATCCTGCGCGACGGCGGGCAAGGGGGCGACCGCGCCGAGGATGGCGGCGGTCACGACGGCGCAAAGCAGGGGCAGGCGCATCGGTTTCGTTCCTTTCCGCACGGGCGATCGGCCCGGCTTCCATGGGCGAAGGATATCACCGATACCCTGCGATTCCGTTTTTCCGGCGATCCGCGCGAGGTCCGCATCGCTTGCCGGGCGTCGTCGGTAAATGGTTGCATCGCAGGAATATCGCAAGGGCGGCACGAAGCGTTAATCTTTCCATGGCATCTTTGAATGGCTTCAAAGGGCGTGCGCGTCCTTTTCCACTTCCTCCCCGACTGGCCGCCTCATCGTCATGAGGCGGTCCTTTTCGTCTGGGATGGAACGCGACCGGGATGGGCCTTCACTTTCAGGGCTGCACGAAGGCTTCGCGGATGGCAGGGGCCAGGCGATCGGCCCATTCGATCTGACCGGCCTCGTCGGCGATCAGGTCGTTGCGGATTTCCACGAGGATATTCGGCAGATCCCGGTGATAGACGTGCTGGTCGAGGGTCTCGCCGGGGCTGCCCCCCAGATACGGCTCGTTGGCCGCGACGCAGAGCGCCGGGTCCTGCCCGAGGATATCGAGCAGCCGCTCGCCGCTGGCCGCATCCGGCCCCCAGAGCGCGCCGACATGCCAGGGGCGCGGGGGGCGGCCCCGAAGCCGGGGCGTGAAGCTGTGGATCGACAGGACGGCCGGACGGATCGCGCGGGTGATCTGTGCCTCGATGGCCGCGTGGTAGGGACGGTAGCAGGTGTCGAGACGGCGCTCGCGCTCGGCACGGTCGATGCCCCGGTTGCCGGGAACGATCGCGCCGTCGGAAATCTGCATCACCAGCGTCGGATCGTCCTCGCCCCGGTTCGGATCGATCAGCAGGCGCGAGAACCCGCCCAGCAGAGTGGTGGCGTTCAACCGCCCGGCCAACGCGCGGGCCAGCCCCGCCGTGCCGATGTCGTAGGCGATGTGCCGCTCGAACTCCGCCGGGTCGAGACCGAGGGTACCATAGCCGGGGGGCAGGGCATTGGACGCATGGTCCACGATGACGAGCAGGCCCGGCGGGGCATCCGGGTTGATGGTTTCGACGGGAGAGAAGGTCATGGAATCGGTCGGTCCATCGATGCACGAAATCTGGCCTTGACGGGCATGTGATCCGCCATTTCGAAAGACGTGTCTTCCGTTTCGATTTCCTCCAGCACCACGTTCGGAGAATAGGCGAAGCCGTCAATGATGGCAGTATACGTCTCTCCGGGCCGGTACGGGGCGATCAGTGTGCGCACGGTCGGATTCCGACGATCCACAGCCAGTTTCCATCCTTGCGGAAGCAGTGTTTCGTCAAACGGCACCAACCAGAAAGGATATTCTTCTGTCGTGGGACGGGGTGTATCGGCAATGGCGAGTTCCATGTTCCAGTCGCCGCCAATCACGACATGCCTGCCGTCGCGATGGTAGGCGTCTGCAATATCGAAAGCAACTTTCGCCTGTGATTTGCGGACAGCACCATCGGAATCGAAGGCCGCAAGGTGCATGTTGATGACCACCCAGTGCACCGGACCCTGTGACTCCAGTTCAATGATCTGCAAGGCGTAATCGCGGTCAAGCCAGCCGAATGCGTAGTCGTCTTCTTTCGGCAGAGCGTGGATGCTTCTGCGTTTCACGGTTTTGTCTGACACTATGCCTAAGCCATGAGCGATACCTACCGGGGGCGGTAGAAACGGCACGCGCGTATCAGGATGGAACCAATAGAAGCGGTCTGCAAACAGGTTATGCAAGCGCCGCTCGACGCCAACAAAACGGGTCATGGCCGACCGGCTCGCAATCTCCTGCAAAAGGATGACGTCGGATTGCTTCTTTCCAAGTTCATTCAGAATGCCCCGTACATTCTTTTTCACGGCTGATCGGGAGGGCGGCAAGATGCGTTCGCCGCCATCCTTCAAGAAATCGGATTCCGCACCGAGTCCGGCATAGCCGATATTCCATGTCGAGACATCGAGCGTATCAGAGGTCGGGTCGAGAGTTTTGGGTGTCGTCATGGTCTCCGTACATCCGCAATACGCGCCGAAGAAAATGGTCAGCATTGCCAGCCATTTCAGGTTTGCCATTGCGCTCATCTGTCGACTAGTTCCGGCTCGGCTTGTTGGTTTTCGATGCTTCGGACTGACGTGAAATCAGCCACTGGACGGCACCAAGTGCCAATAGCACACCACCGCGCCCGGACGTGAGCGATAAAAAGAAACCTGTCAGTCCCTGACGATCCGTGAGGTCGATCCTTATCTCGTTGAATCGGTTGATCGCTTCCCAATGACCACCCGACAGGATGGGCGAAGCGGCATTCACGACACCCAACACGCCATTAAACAATCCCGAATAGATCGTGAGGAACAGCACCCAACTCAGCAGGAGAATGCCCGCGATCGAAGCGTAGAGGGTGATATGGGCAATCCGAATTGCGCTTTTCTCGAACACCTGAGACATCGGAGTGTATGTGATGGCAAAATTGGTAACGAACGTGACGAGGACGAAGAGGAGGAGCGTGTTCACTTGATCCACGATTCGTGAAGCACTGACGACCGTTTCCCCGTGAATGGTCTCGATCCGTGCCAACACTGCCTCTGCGACACCCTTCATAAGCGACGTAGTGACGGTGCCCGGTTCGAGATGGTAATCGAAGGCACCGGGCCGACGTTCGAGATCCAGCATTGCTGCGGCGACGAGGCGGTCGACGGTATCCTGCTGGACGATGTAAGCTTCGTAATTGATAGACAATTGCTGTAAAATCAACCCGGCAATCAGAGACAAACCACAGTAATTCAGAATCGAATAAAGGCTGTAGGGGCGATATCCTTTCAGCAAGAGGTTTCTATAATTATCGCCCCGCTGAACGATTTCATCTTTTCGAACCGCGCTTATCGTATAGATGAGTACCGTCAAGACGATGACCAGCAATAGCGCCAACAGGAACGTCTTGTATTCGGTTACGAGATTGGAAATGGACACATCCGGGGTCAACAGATTGACCAGCATGACAAGCGCGCCAATCAACAGGGCCGCCGCAACCTCGCCTATCTGACCGGGTATCGTGCTTTCGACGCCGTCGGCATCGACGTGCTGTATGTCGAACTTCTCTTTCCAGACATATTCACCAAGCTTGTAGGCCACGATGACGGAAAGTGAGCTGAGGCTCAAGGCTACCACAATGAACAACAGATCAAGAAGCAAGGCGTTCAATATACGTCCCTTCCGCAGTATTTTCCTGACGCTAGCGGATGGGTATCGCAAGTTGCAACCACTGATACTTTGCTCAATCGTCGGAAGGGTAGCCGGTCATTTCGAGATATCCCGTGCCGCCCTGCGACCCCGTCACGGTGATCGGGCCTTCCCAATAGGGAAAGGAGGTGTCGTTCCAGCTCTTGGGGTTGAGGGCTTCGACGGTGACGTCGAGACCGCGCCCTGCGACGGCGAGCCGCCATGCGACGGGCATGGTGCGGCCTCCGGCACGGGCGGTTTCCAGCGGCTCCATGGTGATGGCATCGGGGGCCAGCGCCTCGCTGATGCCGCCGGGGGTGATCCAGTTGCCCGCGAAATAGGGGGGGCGGCCGTCGCTGCGCAGGCGGAAGAGCATCAGCTTGGCCCCGCTCTCCAGATGCAGCGAGAACCAGTCCCAGCCGGTCTGGTCGGGGGCGAGGGGCTGGGACGACCATTCGCGGTCCATCCATGCCTGCCCCGTGACCGTGCGATCCTCGCCGTCGAGATTCACGGTGCCGGTGACGGTGAAGAAGGGCTGGCTGACGTAGTAGGAGGCCTGCCCCCGGTCGGATTTTCGGCTGTAGCCGCCCTCCCCTTGCAAGACCATCGGAGCGTCGGTGGCGAGGGTCAGGTCATAGGCGAAATCGGCACCCCTGGCGGAAAGGCGCAGGGGGGAGAAATCCATGCCCTCGCTCGTGAACGACCAGTCGTCGATCCATGCCTCGAAGGGCGCGGCGGTGACGCCCGCCTGTCCGATGCCGCCGCGCGAGAGGCGTTCGGCGTGGTGATGGGCGCGGGCGGTGGTCAGGGCGGCATGGCCCATCCAGTATTGCCGGCTGGCCCAGCCCGTCGCGGTGTCGTTCGGGGCGGCGGCCTGGCGGAACAGGGTCCATTGCACGCCCAGGGGTTCGCCGGTCGCGTCGGTCAGGTTGGCGGTGACGTACCACCACTCGATGCGATGGCCGGGATGCGCGCCGTGGTCTTCGGGGAAGGTGATCGGCGTGCCGGGGCGCACGGGGGCGTAGGTGTTGCCGTCGCTGCCGAGGCCCGCGAAACCCTGCGCGGCGGCGGGGGAGGCGAGCAGTACGAGGATCAAGCATGTCATTCCCGCGAAGGCGGGAATCTTTCTCAGCCCAAAGAGATTCCCGCTTTCGCGGGAATGACAGTGTTCAGCGTTCATCGGTGAAGACCCTCACGAGGCGGACGGGGGGCATGGTGCGCAGGCTGTAGATCGGCCAGAGCGCGGCCAGCGCCGCCGTCAGCAGGGCCAGCCCGGCCAGTGCGGCCCATTGCAATGGAAAGAGATGGAAGGGCAAGCGCCAGCCGAAGGCCTGTACGTTCACGACCGCGACCAGACACCATGCCACCGCCAGCCCGAGCGGGATGGCCAGCAGCGCGGTGAAGAGCGCCAGCGCAAGGGTCTTGAGCAGTTCCAGCCCCGCGAGACTGCGCCGCGTGACCCCCGCCGCCCAGAGGGGAGCAAGCTGGGGCAGGCGCATCTCGGAGAGGGTCAGCAGCGACATGAAGAGCGCAAAGCCCGCGACCCCCATCGTCAGCACGTTCAGTGCCGCCGTCACCGCAAACGTGTCCTCGAAGACGCCTCGCGAATAACCCTTGAGCGCAGCCTGATCGATGAGATTGTCCTCCATATCGAACCGCTCGCGCATGGCGGCGATGACCGGCTGGATGCGGCCCTCGGCCACGATCAGGCCCGTGCCGCTGCGCCGTGCGCCGGGGAAGCGGCTCTGGACCGTGGCGATCCCGGCGCTGATCTGGCCTTTGGGGTTGCCGTAATCGGGGAAGATGCCTGCGATCCGGGCGGTCCAGCCTGCGATCTCCACGGAATCGCCTACGGAAAGGTCCATGCGGGTGGCGAGTTGTTCGCTGGCGAAGACGGCCTCGCCCCGTACCACGCGGTCGAAGGCACCCTCGGCGATGTCGATCATCGGCCAGCTTTCGCGATGGGCGGCAGCGTCGGTGTATCCGGCGACGATGATGGGCAGGCCGTCGAGGCGGGCCTCCGCCTGTACGCCCTGAAGGACCGACACCACGTCATCGCGCGTGGCGAGCCACTCGCGGATCTGCGCGTCCTCGTCGTCGCTGCGGGCGTCGTAGTAGATATCGGCGATCAGTCGCCGGTCGAGCCAGTCGGTGAAGGTATCGCGGAAGCCGTCGACCATCGTGCCGACACCGATATTCGCGCCCAGTGCGAGCAGCAGGGCCATGAGCGCGAGGGAGAGGCCCGAAAGCTGTTGCTGGGCATCGGCCCAGAACCATTGGGTCAACGGCCCGCGCGCGGCCCCCTGCCCTGCCCGCAGGATCACGGCCAGTGCCGGGGGCAAGAGGAGCGCGGCCCCGAGCAGCAAGGCGGCCAACCCTGCGAATCCGGCGACCAATCCCTCGGCGAAGATCATCAGGGATGCGGCGGCCAGCAGCAGCACGACCGCCAGCCCGCCCTGCGCCCGGAGCCAGCCGTGCTGCGCCGCGCGCCAGGCATGGCGGCTGGCGGCGGCCAGCGGCGGCATCCGGTAAACCTTCAGCAGCGAATACCCTGCCGCGCCCATCGCCCCGAAGACGGAAATCGCGATCCCGGCCAGCCACCATGACGGCCTGAGCGACAGGGTCCCCGGTACGTCCGCGCCGTAGAGACCGCCCAAGCTCGCAGCGACATCGGGCATCAGGGCGGCGGCGATGAGATAGCCGCCGATCACGCCGGCGATACCGCCGAGCAGGGAGAGCGTGAGGAGTTCTGCGAGCAGCACGCCGGTCAGCATCCGCGCCGAAATCCCCAGCGCGCGCAGGGTGCGCAGCATCGGCAGGCGTTGCTCGAAGGCCAGCGCAATCGCGGAATAGACGATGAAGAGACCGACGAGGAAGGCCAGCAATCCGAAGGCGGTGAGATTGAGGTGAAAGCTCTTGGTCAGCCGGTCGAGATCGCCCTGTGCCCCGGTCGCGCCGCGCTCCAGCGGCAGGGCTGTGGCCCCGGCCAGCGGGGTATCGGGCAGGGGAGCGTCGGGGTCGATGAGCAGGCGGGTGATTTCGCCGGGAGCCTCCAGCACGCCCTGTGCCGCGCCGATATCCATGAGCAGCAGGCCGGGGGCGATATCGTCGCGGGAAACGAGAGGGGGCAGGCCGGGCTTGCCGCGCAGGGTTTCGATCGTTTCCGGGGCGGCGAAGGCGCGCCATGGCGGAGCCATGAACCCCTCGAACAGCGCGCCGTCACCGGGGCCGATGGCGTCGCCGGTCATGCGGGCCTTGGCGGGCATGGTCAGCGGCTCGATCCCGAGGACGCGGATGCGGGTGTCGTCGATGCGCAATCGCCCTTCGAGGACCGGGGAGACGGGCCATCCGGCACGGCGCAGATCGACGAAAGCCTGCTCGTCGAACCGCGCGCCGCCCGGCAGGGTCAGCGAAGGGACGGCGTCGCCGCCGAGCGTCTGCGCGGCCTGGTCATAGGCACTGCGCGCCTGGGCGTTGAGAGCCTGCACGCCGCTCCAGAGGGCGGTTGCGATGGTCAATCCGCCGAGGAGCGCGACGAGTTGCAGAGGCTTGCGCCGCCAATGGCTGAGGAGCGCGACAAGGGCGTGGAGGGCGCGGGTCATGGGAGGCGCTCGGTGGTGAGAACCTGTTCCATAGAAGACGGACAAGGCCAATCCGAAGCTTCATCATATGGCAGCACGCGCATCGGCAATTTCACCGTGACGGCTGACGCCGGCCCCCACCCTCCTGTCCCTCCCCGCGAAGAGGCAGGGAGGGAGGCGAAATCGGTGAAGCCAGTACGATGGGACTCCCTCCCCGTGAAACGGGGAGGGCTGGGGTGGGGGGCGCCGAAGGCGCATATGGCATTTCCCCTCATGCGAGACGCCCTCATGCGAGGCGCCCCTGCACCAGCGTTACCTGTCGGTCGAGGGTTTGGGCGAGGCGGGCGGAATGCGTGACCATCAGGAAGGTGCAGCCCGTGGTCGCGACGAGATCGAGGGCGAGGCGCATGACGGCGTCGCCGCTTTCCTCGTCGAGATTGCCGGTCGGCTCGTCGGCGAGGATCAGGTCGGGGCGCACGGCGAAGGTGCGCCCGATGGCGACGCGCTGCTGCTGGCCGCCCGAGAGTTGCTCGGGGTAACGGTCGAGCAGGTCGCCGAGGCCGAGGCGGGCGGTCAACTCGTCCTGCCATGCCGGATCGTGGTTTCCGGCGATGCGGGCCTGAAAAGCGAGGTTGGCAGCGACCGTGAGGCTGGGGATGAGGTTGAATTGCTGGAAGACCAATCCGATCCGCCGACGCCGCAGGCCCGCCCGTCCGGCATCGTCCAGCGCCGTGACGTCGATATCGCCCAGCCGGATCGTGCCGCCATCGACCGCGTCCAGCCCCGCCACCAGATGCAGCAGGGTGGATTTGCCCGATCCCGATTCGCCCATCAGCGACAGGCTCTCGCCCGCCGCCACGTCGAGATCGACCCCGCGCAGGACGTGGAGCGGTCCCTGCGGCGTCTCGTAAGCCTTGCGGAGATCACGGATGACGAGCATGGAGGCGAAGCTAAGGCATGGCGGGGCTTTGTCGATGGGCAAACTGCCGCGAAACGGTTGACACCGGTGCCGCCCGGAGTCATAAGCCGCGCTTCCCGGCGGACGTTCGTCTCGCGGGGTCTTTCACGACGCGATAAACACGCTGTTCGAGGCGGGCGCGAGGCCCGAAAATCCGCTGAGGCGGTGCCACAGGACGCGGGACAATGTGAGGATAACCATGTTCGCAGTCATCAAGACAGGCGGCAAGCAATACCGCGTCGCCGTGGGCGACGTTCTGAAGATCGAGAAACTCGAAGCGGAAGCGGGCGATACCGTGACCTTCGATTCCGTGCTGATGCATGGCGGAAACGGCGGCACGACGGTCGGCGCGCCCATGGTGGACGGCGCGGTCGTCACCGGCGAGATCATCGAACAGTTCCGCGACAAGAAGATCGTCGTCTTCAAGAAGCGACGCCGCAAGCACAGTTCCAAGACCCGCAACGGGCATCGCCAGTACCTGACCCGCGTGCGGATCAGCGGCCTGCCCGGTGATGAGGATGGCTCCAAGTCCAAAGCCGCCAGCGAGCAGGCGAAAGCCGCCGCCGCCGCGAAGATGGAAGAGAATGCTGCCGGTGCAGAGGCCCCCGTCGCGAACGAGGCTCCTGCCGCTGCTCCTGCCGCTCCGGCACAGGAAGTCCGTCCTCCGTCGGATACGCTGACGCGCCCCTCGAACCTGATCGAAGGCGACGTCACGGATGGCGACGATATCGAAAAGCTGCCCGGTCTCGGCAAGGCGTCCGAGACGGCGCTGAACAAGATCGGCGTCCATTACTACAGCCAGTTCACCGAGTGGAATGCGGCGGACTGGGACTTCATCGAATCCTACATCGACGAGAACGTGAACGGCACGATCACCGTGTCGCGCCCGAGCATCGTGACGCAGGCGAACCGCCTGATCGAAAGCCGCGCGGCTGCGGCCAAGGAGGACTGAACGAATGGCACATAAAAAGGCAGGCGGTTCATCCCGCAACGGTCGCGATTCCGCCGGTCGGCGTCTCGGCATCAAGAAATACGGTGGCGAGCTGGTCATCCCCGGCAACATCCTCTGCCGCCAGCGCGGCACGAAATGGTATCCGGGCGCGAATGTCGGCATGGGCAAGGATCACACGATCTTCACCAAGGTCACGGGCAACGTGCGCTTCCACAAGGGCCTCAAGGGCCGGACCTTCATCTCGGTGGACGTCGCCGAAGCCGCCGAATAGAGGCTTCGCATCGCAGAGTTCGGAAAAGGGGATCGCCTTGCGGTCCCCTTTTTTCGTGTCGAGGGCTTCGAGACCAGTCGCCCTCGCGCAACCGATGAAAAACGCCCCGCCGTTTCCGGCGAGGCGTCGCGATCGTCAGGCATGATAGCCCCGTATCAGAGGGCCATCTGCTGCGGGCGCATGTCGCCCTTGTCGATACCGGCCACGCTGACCGGCTTCTTCATGGCATCGCGGCGGAAGGGTTCGCCGAGTTCCTGATTGAGAACGCATTCGATGAAGGTGTTCACGCCATCCTCCATCTGCTCCTTGACCGCGAGACGCAGGGCATCGGTCAACTCGTCCATGGTCGTGACCTGCACGCCTTTCAGGCCGCAGCCTTCGGCGATCTTCGCGTATTCGACCCCGAGGTTCAGTTCGGTGCCGACGAAGTTGTCGTTGAACCACAGGGTCGAGTTGCGCTTTTCCGCGCCCCACTGGTAGTTGCGGAAGATGACCATGGTGATGGCGGGCCAGTCGTTGCGGCCACAGGCGGTCATCTCGTTCATCGAGATGCCGAAGGCGCCGTCGCCCGCAAAACCGATGACGGGAAGGTCGGGGCGACCGATCTTCGCGCCGAGGATGGCGGGCAGCCCATAACCGCAGGGACCGAACAGGCCCGGTGACAGATAGCGCCGACCGCTCTCGAAGGTCGGGTAGGCATTGCCGATGGCGCAGTTGTTGCCGATATCGGTCGAGATGATCGCGTTATCGGGCATCGCGGCCTGAATCGCGCGCCATGCCATGCGGGGGGACATGCGTTTCGGCTGGTCGGCACGGGCGCGCTCGTTCCAGCTCGTGCCGGGATCGTCGTCCTCGTGATCCATCGAGGAAAGCTCCTGCGCCCAGCGCGACTTGGTGTCGGCGACGAGGTTCTTGCGATCCGCGCGGCCTGCATCGCCCGCCGTCGGGGCGAGTTTGGCGAGGATCTGCTCGGCCACGGCCTTCGCATCGCCCTGAATGCCCACGGCGACCTTCTTGGTCAGGCCGATGCGGTCGGAATTGATGTCGACCTGGATGATCTTGGCGTCCTTGGGCCAGTAGTCGATGCCGTAGCCGGGCAGGGTGGAGAACGGGTTCAGCCGCGTGCCGAGCGCGAGGATCACGTCGGCCTTGGCGACCAGCTCCATCGCCGCTTTCGAGCCGTTATAGCCCAAGGGACCGACCGAAAGCGGGTGCGAGCCGGGGAAGGCGTCGTTGTGCTGGTAGTTGCACGCGACCGGGGCAGACAGTTTCTCGGCGAGGTCCTTGGAGGCGTCGATCGCGCCGCCGATGATGACGCCCGCGCCGTTCAGGATCATGGGGAATTTCGCGCCGGACAGCAGCCTGGCCGCCTCGGCAATCGCCTTCTCACCACCACGCGGGCGTTCGAGGCGCACGATCTGGGGCAGTTCGATGTCGATTACCTGTGTCCAGTAA
>ENA-ORXM01003172-ORXM01003172.1-marine-metagenome-genome-assembly--contig:-NODE-3172-length-16957-cov-5.376896_pt1 | contig 16957 bp, 12 predicted proteins | sample MGYA00237867_ERZ511480 | MGnify/ENA primary metagenome ERZ511480 (study PRJEB26309, sample SAMN06266103) | marine metagenome | isolation source: Algal blade | place: United Kingdom:Sidmouth, United...
CTACCTGTAGTAGGTATGGTCACCGAGGTGCTTCCAGAACTGCCTGGGTTATCTGTCTGCCAACTGGTAAGGAAAGGGTCCCCTAAAGAGGGACAATCCTGAGAATCTCCAGTTATATTCCAGCCCATCGTATTAGTTAAATAATTTCTGGCTGGAGTCCCTAGACAGTAGGTCAGACCAGTTGCACCTAGACTGACATTAGCCTGCACACTCTGTGCAGACCAGCCAAAGAGGGTATTGTCATAGTTTTCCGTGTCCAGACCTGTCTTACTCAACATACTCGACATATCTGTTACACTGCTCACATCCCAGCTCCCTAGGTCTTTATTGAAACTGCTGGCAGAGTAAAACATTTCGGTCATTTTAATTACACTACTTACATCCCAACCCCCTATATCTTTATTGAAACTGGAGGAAAACAAAAACATTCGTTTCATATCAGTTACACTACTTACATTCCAACTCCCTATATCTCCATTGAATTTTGCACAATTAGTAAACATATTGCTCATATTTGTAACAGAGGAAACATCCCAGCTCCCTATGTCTCCATTGAAACTGTCGGCTGAATTAAACATAGCTTTCATATTTGTTACACTACTGACATCCCAGCTTCCTAGGTCTTGATTGAAACTGTCGGATTCACTAAACAAATTCAACATATTAGTTACACTACTTACATCCCAGCTCCCTATATCTCCATTGAATAATCCACAAGAAGTAAACATATTGATCATGTCCTTCACGAGACTTAAGTCAGGTATATCTGATGCCGCATAGGTCATATTCTGAGCACCCCAAAAAGCCTTCTCCATACTTGACCATTTTATATCGCCCCATTGATCTATGGAGACCAGTTTACCCCTATCCCCATTATAGTTAAGGTATATCCTAGGAAAATCTCCTGTGATCGCTATCTGATAAGTTCCGGCAGTACCGTAATCATGCGTGATATTTCCAGTCACGTTAAAATCATCTATGACGCCATCATTCTCCCAGTCTACATTATAAGAATAACCGCTACCTGTAGTAGGTATGGTCACCGAGGTGCTTCCAGAACTGCCTGGGTTATCTGTCTGCCAACTGGTGAGGAAGGGGGCCTGACCATGAAGGCTCGTCAAGCCTATGCCTATGATCAGAATCAGAAACTGTATTGATTTGTAATGCGTCAATGTATTTTGCATAGAGAAAAAAATAGATAGATTCATAGCAAAGGTGTTTATTGGTAGAATTGGTTAGTTCTTTAAAGTCTGTTGACTATAATTTTCTATAATATTAAAGTTAGGGTTTAATAACTCTGATATATATGATTTTAGTTATCCTAGGATATGATATTGGTCAAGACTTCAGGTAATTGCAGTGTAAAGCTAAGATGTGAGGGCGAGGAGCTTGTAAACGTTATTATATGAACCCTAAAAGTTTTCTTAAATTGATTTATTCTGAAGATGTGGAAAACAATTAAGTGAGGTGGATACCTTGTCATTTGAAAGCAGATGTCAAGAGGATAAATACATAATCAGCTAGAATACGAGTCGTAGCATTAAAAGAGAAATTACTAGATCATCAACTTACATAAAAAGTAACATCAACTCTAAGTGAAACTCACTTTTCTTCTATCTGATCACTATTAATCTTTTCAAATTTTTTATAACGTTTTTTATACTTCTGCTTTTGGAATCCTGGCAATATTTCTTCCGATAAAGTCTAGCCAATAGCGTTAACTATCTTGTATGATAGTATTATTCTGCATCATTTAAAATGTTATAGCACATAGGATTTTTATTTCAGAATATCCATTTCTGATATTTTGAAAGTCTACAAAGTCATTATAGTGGGCAAATCGATTATACTGAAAAAGCTTTAATCCTATACTCCAGTTATTCCATATTGGATAATAGTACTCTAATTCCAATATCGAATTTCTTTCAGTACCAGGTGTATCCCGTACTGCATAAATAACCCAGAAATTATAATTCAGTATGACACGACCCATATTCTTAGTAAGCAATAGCGATTCTGATTCCAATGTATATCCACGCCCGTATATATAATCTCTTAAATAGTCTTCGCCATTTGGATCAGTCAAATCTAGCACCTCCATTATCTCTGATCTTGAACTACCGAATAGAATTGGCCCCAACTTAACACCTAACATTAAAGTAAGTTGCTTTGTTTGTAATTTCAATTGGTAATCTACGGTTATCGCCATAGATCCTATTTTAAATACATTATTGTGAATGAAGTCATAATGACCTGAGAGAGTAAATAGGCTATGATTAGACTTATTAAACTTCATGATTGGTGCATGTGATTTAACATTAAAGTAGTTCTGTTCGAAACTACTATACGTGTTTATATCCCACCATGCACGGAAAATAAAAAAGTCAAAAGGTTTGTAACCATCTTTATCCTTAAACAAATCTCCATAAATTAAAGAGTAATTTATGGTTGGATAAGACCTATTAGGAAACAGCGTATTTGATTTGAATAATCTGGAATATCCAATTGAAAACTGAGAAACAACTGGAAATTGCCGTCTACTAGGAGAGTGAGATATTTTTTTAATATCAGTATAAAGCCAGTCATTAATTCGTCCAATGGGATTTAATACTGTAGCGCTCAAACCTCTAATGAATCGAAGATCTCTATTTTTATGATCGTGCAATAAATGCAGAGACAGACGATGAGTTATCTCACCTAAATAAACACCCCCTATGGAAGTTGTATTCCAGTCTATCTCGCTAGGAGGATAAGTCTCTCCAAAATACTCCCACGTCCAACTACCAACAAGGACATAAGGAATCGAACCCCAAAAGTCTTTTCCATTTTGTCTTGCAGCATTAAAGAATAACGATCCATGGTATGGGTGTGAAAAAAAATTTACCCCAAATGCATTACCATCCGTTTGAAATCCTGCATGCAAATTATTATACCAATCTTTTGGGGTCACCTTAGCCCAATCATTATTTGCTACCCAAGCATCATACCTGTTGATCAATACATTTATCGTAGCAGTCTCTAATGCAGCTATAGCAGGTCTGTATTTATATTCTAACAAATTAAAGCTCATACTATCGACACACTCGACTTGTGCATTAATTCGTGATGAGAACAAAATAACAATACATATTAGGCGCATTTTATTCATTTAATAAAAATAAGCCCTAAATAAGATTTTGTGTATGACCATAGTCACTCCAAAGGACGATATAGATCAATCCAATACATGAAGATAGCATAGTACATTTTTGGTTTAATGACACTGGTTGTTCAAACAAAGATCATTTAATGCAATGACTAAGAACATTGTGTTTGCAAGCCACTCTGTTGACATTACGAGTATGTTACCCTTATTGGTTAATCAAACATATACAAATGAAGTACAACACTATTGTCATCGGAGAATTACAGAACTCAAACAGACCTTTTATAAAGACAGATTGACTCAGATCATTTCACTGCTTGATAATCCTCATAGTCCGAGCTAAATAATAATCAGAAATTGTGTTGAAAAGATTGATCATAGAATTATTGTAGCCTGTTAATTGAGACCAAAGAAAATCATTCTTATCTGTATTAAGACTATCCTAGTATTGACTAAGTGTGTGAAAGGATTCAGAAATACAGCCACAAAGTAAATGATCCTATAATCCTCAACAGACTAATAAATAAAACATTTAATCGTTATGAAACATTTACAATCAAAGGTACGCTGTGTACTCTTAATGGTTTTCATTTCTATAACTTCTTATTCTCAGGATGATGCTAGATTACTGTTACAGAATCTGGCTGAAGAAGAACTTGAAAATATCGATGCATTAGCAGTTTATCCTATGGATACAAGACGTGCAATTTTGCAGGCCTGTCTACATCCAGAAGTACTGATTAAAATAATAGCAAAATCGCCGGATCGCATTAATGTATTCCGGGAGTTTGGTAAAATTGAGCAAGCAAGAGAGAATTATAACAGAAAATATTCAATAGAAACAAACACAGAGTCAGTTTATTAATAGAAACAATAAGAAGTATTCTAAACTTAAAGTGCAATCTGAAACAGAAACAAATCCTGTAGTCACAAGGCCATCAAGGAGAGTTTTTACAGCAAAGATTAAAAAAAGAACTACAGATAAAGAATGCATTAGGAAATCACCTTGGACAGTAAACAGAACCAATGAAAATACAACGCAGAAAGAAATACTGAGGGCTAAGGATATCCACAAAAAAAGTTGGGAGAAACCAAAAACTATTAAGAAAAAACGTTCAAGGAGAGCTCCACTAAGAACCAAGAACCAAGAAGAAAAATAACTTCAAAAAAGAAAAAAAAACTAAATGAAGCAGTTTTCAATATCCTTAGGCAAAGTATATGGCATTCCAATTTCTATCCATTGGACTTTTTGGATTTTAATAGTTTGGATTGTTGTTAATGGATTTTCAGCAGGACAATCGATATCTCAAGTCTTGTGGTATGTGCTATTTGTATTAGCCATCTTTACTTGTGTCGGGCTCCATGAGCTAGGTCACGCCTTAGCAGCAAAAAGGTTTGATATCGATACACACAGTATTACATTCCTCCCCATAGGAGGTCTTGCTAGATTGTCACATATTCCTAAGAATCCTCGTCAAGAGTTGATTATAACCATTGCAGGTCCGATGGTCAACCTAATTATCGCTATGATACTTGGCATAGTAATAATGCTACTCGGAAATGGAATGGCGATTATAACAGAAGACACTGAGTTTGTTGCATCCATCAATGCTGATAATTTTATGTTTATGTTATTAACGGTAAACATAAGCTTATTCATCTTTAATATGATTCCGGCATTTCCAATGGATGGAGGACGGGTATTCAGAGCCTTGCTTTCCTTTCGCCTTCCCCGTTTCAAAGCGACAAGCATTGCTGTAAGGACAGGGCAGGCATTTGCTATATTATTCGTTTTGTTAGGTTTATTATATAATCCCTTCCTTATTGTGATCGCCATCTTTATTTCGATCAGTGCGCAATCAGAATTGAGAGATATTCATTTTAGTGAATCACTTATACAGTACAAAGCCTCAGATCTATTGATGCAAAAATTTGAATTATTTAGTGAGGATCAATCTTTGTCTGATGCGGCTACTGAAATTATTAAGGGTCAGGATAAGGTATTTGTAGTAAAGGATGAATTTGGTCCAACAGGATTTTTCACTAAGAATGATATTTTAAAAGGCTTGAGTGAATTGAGTCAAAAAACAAAACTTAAAAATATAATGCAGACTAACCTTCAATGGGTAAAAGAGGATCAAAATGCAGCAGCTGTCTGGGAACTCATGAAGAATGAAAAATTACCAATATTATTAGTAGGAGATCAAGATCAACTCCGTGGCATTATTAATTTCGAAAACCTTCAAGAATTCATACAGATCAGTGCATCGCAAAAGTCTTTCCTTATAAAAGAAGAAAATTCATTTCATAAAGAATGGGCACTTAACTCTAAAAGTAGTACTTAGATAAAGTAAAAAAAATGGGTATAAAATCAATATTGCATCCTTCTGGAGTAGCTGTTATAGGTGCTTCAAAATAAGGAATCTGTCGGATATATTATAGCACAAAAAAATTTGGCAAAGGCACTTTTTCTAGACGTTCCTATTTTGTCATTCCCAAGTACAAATCAATTCATAACCAAGAGTGTTACAACTCCGTATTAGAATTATCGGCATTTGTAAACCTAGCAATTATAGTTATCCCCGCCCTGTACATCCCTCAGGTAATCGAAGAGTGAAGGAAGGTAAATGCTATAATTATATCCTTTTTATTTAATGAAATAGGAACAGAAGGAAAGGGATTATTGGATCAGGTATTGGCATTGGCTAATCTATATAATAATAGAATCCTCGGACCTAATTGTATCGGCGTACTCAACCCATATATACATCTTCATACGGGATTTTACTCTGATAATTTATTGCAAGGAGATATCGCTTTAACATCACAAATTGATGCTCTTGCTTCTTCGATATTAGATCGGGCCGCAAAAGATAATTTTGGTTTTAGCAGTATTGTTTCCTTAAGTTCTATGTCTGACATAAATATCTCTGACCTTATAGAATACTTTTATGAGGATGATAAGACTAATAATATTTTTTATTTACATAGAGAATATCCTAGATATAGATCGATTATTTCGATCACCACTATTGTAAATTGTGAGAAACCTATATCTTGTTTTAATATAGAATTCACAAATCTGAGCAGCATTTTCCATTAATTCTAATGAAGAAATTGAATTTTTGCTAATTAAAAATTCATCTAGCTCTTGAATTTGAGAAACATTTAAACATTTAATATTTTCCTTAGATCATCCATTTAAATTCTTTATTCACATAATTGTCAAATTTACATCACTAATTATTGATGATTCTTATGTACTCATAAAAAGCTAATAATATCTTATCTCATTTCTTCTTATTCTCTGCTTTTTTAGCGGCTTTCTCTTTCTTTTTAAAGAATTTCCTCAGTAACCAATTATGTTGGAGAGCTTCCATACTTTCATCAAACTTTTGCGTTCCATCTCTAATATTATGAAACGTTGTTTTAAGATCAGTTGCAATGGCTTCATCATGAAGCACAGTTCCCAATAATCCTTCGTTATTTTCAATATTATTAATGATTGAGTCTAAGTCGGCGCTCGTATTACTAATGGCTAAAGAAGAAGCTTCAAGATTGTTAAGGATCGGTTGAGTACGATCATTTATCAGCGAATCTATATTACTATAAGTCAAGGATATTTGATGCTTTATACTATTGTCTTTGAATAGATAACCGAGGTTTCCATATCCCTTTGCAACATTTGTTATCATACTATTCACACTGTCAGTAGAAGTCATGATACTTTGGGAAGAGATCGAGAGATTGCGAGTAGCTATTTTTAAGTTGTCAGCCAAACTGCTGTCATTGAGAAGCTGTGATATAGATCCGTCTCCGTTATTTATTTTTTCTGTTATTTGTAACAGTACCTCGGAAATTTGAGCAATTCTATCATTAGTCGTAGCCAAGGATTCAAGCATATCGTTCAACTCTACTTTTTCTTTACTCTTTATAAAATCACCATCTTTTATATTCGGGGCTTCCGACTTTCCTGGGGTAATATTTACAAGCATATTGCCCACCAGACCATCGGTACTTATATTTGCTTCAGCATCAGATTTCATATATTTTTCGACCTCACTATCCAAAGACATAGTGACCTTCAAAACTCTATCAGATACTACCTCTATTTCAGAGACAATACCTACACTAACTCCAGAATACCTTACCTTATTCCCTAAGAGCAATCCTTCCACATCATCAAACTCTGCACATATTGTGATTGAGCTATTCATAAAACCTCTACCATCACTCAGCTTATAAACCACAAAAACAAATATCAATGTTATTATAATTACAAACATTCCAAGTTTAATGTTTTCATTTGATTTATTCATTTGTTCGAATTTGTACTTCTTTAAAAAATGCTTTCACTTTCGGATCTTTAGATTTTGATAGTTCGCTATAGGTACCTTCTGCGTAATTTATTCCGTCTTGAAGAATGATCATTCTATTTGATATTACTCTTGCACAATCCATATCATGAGTTATAATTAGAGATGCTGTGTTCAAATCTATTTGAATCTTAAGCATAAGCTGGATAATTTCATTCGCTGTAATTGGGTCTAGTCCTGTTGTTGGCTCGTCATAGAGAATGATTTTGGGTTTTAAAATTAAAGTTCGGGCTAAAGCAACTCTCCGTTTCATCCCACCAGAAAGCTCGGAAGGCATGAGATTAATCGCATCAGCCAATCCAACACTCTTAAGTACTTCTAAGATCAGTGCATCTTCATCTTTACCAAGTTTTCTCTCTGGATGCCTTCTTAATGGGAATCTCAAATTTTCTCGTACAGTCATAGAGTCATAGAGTGCAGAGCCTTGAAATAAAAATCCTACTTCTGTGCGTATATGATCTAGTTCCTCTCGATTGAGATCTGGAATTCGCTTACCCAAAACGACTATCTCCCCTTCATCTATTTCCATAAGCCTAACTAAACATTTGATCAATACAGATTTTCCTGATCCAGACTTTCCTACAATGACTACATTTTCTTTTGTAAACAATTGCAAATTGAATCCTTTTAAAACTTCTTTTGGACCAAAAGATTTTTTCAATCCCTTAATTTCTATCAAAGGAGCAAAATGTCCTTGATTATCTTTAATATCTATTGACAGGTCTTTATTCATATAACATAAAATATATCTGCAACTAATACGGCTATAAAATCAACAACAAACAATAATAAAGATGTAATAACCACAGCCATATTTGCTGCTTTCCCAACTCCTACCGTACCCTTATCAGAATAATAACCTTTGTAACATCCAATAATTCCGATCACCAATCCAAAAAAGAAAGATTTTATTGTAGCTGGTATTAAATCTCCTAGAACCAACACTCCAAATACCCTATTAAAGTATAGGGTAAAAGAAATTTGCCCTTTGCTCGATTCTATTAAATAACTACCAAGTAAACCTACTATGTCTGCAGCAATTACTAATAAAGGTAACATGATGATACATGCCCAAACTCTGGATACCACCAAAAACTTAAAAGGATTTGTACCTGATACTTCCATTGCATCTATTTGCTCCGTCACCTTCATGGAACCAAGCTCAGCTCCTATACCAGAACCAATTTTTCCTGCACAAATCAATGCGGTTAAAACGGGCCCAATCTCTCTGATAAAAGCCACGCTAATCATATCAGGCATATATGATATAGCACCAAATCTTAGCATAGTTGGTCGTAATTGCAATGAAAGAACTGCACCCATTATAAAACCTGTAGCAGTCACTAAAAACAGTGACTGAATACCGATTGTATAGCATTGATGTAACGTTTCTTTCCACTCAATTGGTCTTCTAAACGATTGCGAAAAAAACTTGTATGTAAAATTGGTTACCGCCCCAACCTCTTTAAAAAATCTCTTTAATGTGTTGATAAAACCAAGCATTTAGTATTTTATTTCCTAAGTAAAAGCAACTGAATATACACCTGACTAGTGTGATTAGAATTATTAAATCATTTAGAAAAAAAATTAGATATTCAAGCCATGATTTGAATATTTGTCATACCAACTGCTTTTTAAACACTCATAACTTTTGAAGACAAATCAGGGTAATATTTTGATAGCATTTTAGAAAGTTTGACCTCAGCTCTAATTGAAACTCACTTTTCTTCAATCTGCTCACTATTAATTATCTCAAATGTTTTATTACATTTTTTGCACTTCTGCTTTTCGAATCCCTTCATTTCAGAATGATCAGGACAACAATGAGTGAATTCACTACAAAAGACAGAAACTTGAATACTTTCATTTTTGAAGATTTTTGATTCCAATAAAATTACTCTGTCTCGAATTTATAAAACATAATTGCAATCATTAAACCCTATGATTGACGTCATAAGACTACACCAACTTTATGTTTTACTTTACTGAAAAAAATGAGAGTAGTACTATCAAGATATATTGTACAATTCGCTTTTGTAAGCTATTTTCTTACATTCAATTTATAGATAATTGCTCAGGAGTTTCCAAAAAGTGAGCATTGCCAGAATCCAAGATTAGATGCCCATCATTTTTAAATCCTTCACTTGTCAGTCTCCGCCTATTACAAAAAGAGAAAACCTTCCACTTTGGACTTTCATATAATAAGAGCTTTCTTAGAATTATTAATGGGTGGCTGTCTAAATTTTTATCTCAAGTTATCCACTGGCATATGCATGGATGAATTTTATTGACTCTATTTATATATCATAAATCTCAAGTTCTAGAACAGTTTGAAGCTTTAAAGGGTTCTCAGTGACATTTTGATTCTTCATGTATATTATATCTGAAATAAAATTGACATAGTACTCTGTTAACCTTTGCAACAATATTCATTTATTGTCTTTATCATAAATGTCTTTGAGCTTTGGTTGATCTGGAAGATTTAAGTCGTATCTGAAATTTACCTTAGTACCCAATGGTGCATGATAATATAAAATCCAAGAGTCAGACTCTCTTAGACCTACGCATCCATTTGAATAAGATTTTCCTAAGGTTTTTAGGTTAGTTGTAGGGTGAATCAATTGTCCATGCTTAATTCCGTTTAGTTCCGGTTCCAACCAAGGAATGTTAGGAAGCGTTGTTATTATATTATCATCACGGCGAGTAAGATGGTAGGCCTCGTTGTTTACGGGATTAATAAAGGAAGCATTTTTCACAATGCTAACAATTTCGCCTTCGCCAGTCTTTGTTTTTAGATCAACAACATGTTCAGCCATTGCTAGAAACTTACGTTCATTTCTTCCTACTCTAACTGGTAATTTGTAAAGCATTTGATCACCTTCAAAGACACGCAATTGATATTCTGGAATGTTTAGATCAAGATTTATATGCTTCAATTTGGTCTTGATCCGATTAATTTCATTTTGATTTGGAATCCTTATCACTTGCCCTTTATGAAAGATTGTCAGTTCAAGTAAATCACGAACGACTACTCCTTTATCTTTAAGAATGTAGTAATCAGTTGCTACCAAAGAATCAATAATCCAAGGATTAGCATGAACAAGAACATATTCATTTATTTCATCTGGGTTAACTTCATTGACCAGCAACAATAAACTGTCTATGAAATAAAAATATTGAGATAAACTAATATCTTCAGTTATTACTATTTCTTCATTAGAAGCTAATAAATCAAGAATATTATTTTCATTGAATTTACTTCTATTATCTTTCTCTTGGCAGCTCGGAATCGCCAATATGATTATGGTCAATCCAATAAGATTAACAAGAAGAGGAAAAACAAAATTACTATAACTTTTGTACATCTATGAATCTGTTAATTCTTAATAAAAACTAATACATCTTTTGGTCTTTTTGAAATAAACTCAATCAGCCATTTTACTACTTTGAATTAATAACTTTTATTTTAAAATTTTCATATGATTATTTAAAAAATTAATCGCAAGAATTTCTGAGGGGTTTTGTCCTTGGATGAAATACAAAAAGACTCAATCCTTTTGCGAATTTGATTTGCAAATCGTAAAACATTTATCAGCAAATCATACCTAAATTCTGGAACATAATTAAATTCATTGGTAATAGTTTTGTTGCTTAGTTGAAGGGAATATTCTCAAGTCATTTTCAGTCTTTTCAATAGTTTACGAAAAAAATATTTGAAATAGTAAATATAGTTTGGAAGTTAAAATATTCTTACCACCCCTTTCCCTGTAATAAAAATGGTTCCTTTTGGGCTATAAATTTCTATTGTTACTTCAGAATTTCCATGATCGACTTCCATTTCAATACCTAAGGAATGAAATAGATTTGCTAATTCTTTTGACTTTGGACTTTTCAGTTTCAGCGCTTTTAAGGTGCAAGTATTTTGCATATCGATATTCTTATGTTTAGCATGCCAGCACTTTGGTCTTGATTGCCATTGAATAACATTGGGCCTTTGGCTTATAAAACCAGGCCCAATGACCCCTCTGGTATAATCTACTTCTTTTCCTTCCCGCTCAAATTTTATTCTTTCTATCCTTTCAAAAGGAGCGTTATATTTTTCTGATCTAATTTTAAAGGCGTTAAAATCATCAGTACTAACATACCAAAATATGGGTTCAGGTTTTTCTACATCTCTCAACATTTCTTTCAAAGGATTAAGCCCTTTGAATTTACGATTTGGTCCTAATATTTCTAAAAAACAAAGCCTTCCAATACGCAAAGAGGCACTCCAGTACCATTGTCCTGGCTCAGGTTCATCTATACAAGATTTACACCCAGTAAGTTGCTCTATCCACTCCACCCCACATTATGTATCAGAAACCCCATTAGCGATATGATCTATACAATGGCCGTTTTCATAAGACACAAGCTGGTTAAATTTTTCAGTCATTTTGAATATTTTATATTCATGGTTGCATCTTTTCTTCTAGACTGTAATTACAACATTCCCTTTTTTCTTTCCCGCATCTACATACCTATGGGCTTCTGCTGTCTGTTCCAGGGGAAAACTTTTATCAATTATTGATTTTATTTTTCCGTCTTCAATTAACTCTTTTATCAATTTTAAATCTTCTTGTTTTGGAGCGGCAAGTGCACAAACAACTTTCTTCTTTCCTATAACTGATGTCCAAATCATTTGGAATAGTTTCTTTGTCTTAAAACTCACTGAAAAATAAATTCCATTTTGCCGTAGCGAAGTTTTGTATGATGAAAAAGATCCCTTTCCTAAAATATCAAAGATGAGATCATATTTCTCTCCACTTTTTGTAAAATCTTCTTTCTTATAATCAATTACTTTGCTTGCCCCTAGGCTTTTCACAAACTCAACACCCTGTGTACTGCTTACTCCAATAACTTCTGCCCCAAAAAAATGCTTAGCAAGTTGAACAGCTGCAGATCCTATTCCTCCACATGCTCCGACAACAAGTACTTTCCGGTCTTTAAGAACATTTACTTTTTTCATTAAATCTAAGGCCATAAGTGCTCCATAAGGTACAACAGCAGCTTCTTGAAATGTCATATTGGTAGGTTTCGCAGCAACAATACCATTTGCCGACATACAAAGATATTCTGCGTAAGCTCCCATTGTATCTCCTACGTAACCAAAAACTGGATCACCCTTTTGGAATTGTTTTACATCATTTCCGATGGTCTCAATTGTACCTGCGAAGGAGTTTCCAAGTACTTTTTTCTTAGGCTTACCAAAACCAAAACTAAATCTGGCAAGTATCCAAAAGAGGAATGGCATGTGGAATTCACTAGGTGAAATATTTCCAAAATTACGAGCAGATACATCTCCATAATTAACCGAAACAGCACGGACTCTAATAAGAATTTCATCGCCTTTTGGTGAAGGTTTTTCTACGTCCTTTATGTTAAGAACATCCGGCCCACCATATTCTGTGTAAACTATTGCTTTCATTGTTTCTATTTATGACCCCATCCCTTCAGAAATATTTGTCCACCAATCGGTTAAGTCTTGATTAGTAGCGAATGCGCTGAAAGAGAATAATAAAAGGATAAATGATTTTACAAAATGATGCTTTTTCATCTAAAATTTTTTAGAGTTAAAAAATAACATAGTCCAGTTATGTAATTGTTAGATATAATAATAATTTGAGCTAGCGCATTTTAGCTTTGGCATATGGTCATAATGAAATACAATATCTTCAAAACCATATTATATTTTAGTTGGCGCCTCTGCGTAATACTCCCACCGTGGCAAATAGAATGTTCCACGATACCCAAATCGAATATCTCTTTAATCTACAACTTTACAATCTTATGAGTCCATCCTAATTCTCCTTTAAAGAAATATACTCCTGAATTAAAGTCAGAAATATCAACTTCATTATGCCCATTTTTCAAAAGAGAAACTTTCATTAATTTTCCAGCAAAATTGTATATCCTAATGTTTTCTAATGTTGAAGAGGTGATAAACACTTTGTTGTCAGTAGGATTTGGATATATATTAAATTCAATTGATGTATTCACTGTGCTCGTAATTGAGCATTCAGCTTTTATTTCTTCAACAGAATTACAACCTATGGCATTGAGAAGAATGTCACTTGGTTTGCCTGGAATTTTCAAGTAACCACAAATACTCGGAACAGCACAGATTGCTAATAGAGGGTTATAACGAATCACAACATTGGTCATAGAGCTTGGGTCAATTTGCCCTATTGCATCAATATCTGTCAAGATGTTATTATCATTTATGAATAATCCTGCACCAACAGATTTAAGACTATCCAATCCATCAAAACTAGTCAAAGAAGCATTGTTTGCAATTATCAAGTTTCCTGTAATGGAATTGAAATTATAAAAATTTGGCAATTTTGTTACTGTTGCATTATTTGCTATGGTAATATCTCTTTCAATGGACGTATTATCCAATGCAGATAGACTGGTCAATGCATTGTTGTCCAGAATAGTTAAATACAAAATGTTATTCAGTTTATTCAAGCCTTTTAAACTTAACAAATTAGTGTTTTGAATTACTAAATATTTGGTTGAAGTTAGATTATCCAAACCCATTAAATCTGTGAGAGATTGATTCCAAGTAATATTGACTCTTTGGTCTACATCCTTCACCCCTTCCAATCCGGTTAAGCTTGATAATGCTGGATTCGCTATTATATCAATACCGTAAACAGATTTTAATTCACTAAGTTCGGAGATACTCTTTAATCCCTCGTTATATGTGATGCTAAGAAAATTTCCAATTAATTGTACATTATTTAATCCATACAAATTTATTAATTTGTTATTATTGGAAATTTGTAAGTGCAGACCTGTTTTAGTTAAATTTAGTAATGCATCTAATCCTGTCAATTCTTTATTACCCAAGATGTCAAGACCTCCATCTATGTTTGATAGATTTTCAAGCCCGGTTAAACTGACTAATTCAAAATTGTTTCGAATGATTAAACTACTGAGCGTCGATATTTTATCAAAAACTGAAATATTGGATAACAGATAATTGTCGGATAGATCCAAACCTCCTCCTATAGACATAATATTATGTAAGCCTGTTAAAACAGGCAGTACTATATTACGCGTAATTTCCAGTTGCTTAATTGAGGTTATGTTTTCTAAAGAGGTAATATCAGTAAGTGCTCGATTATTTTCAATTCTAAGATTTCCTCCAATAAAGGATAGATTATCGATTCCTGAAAAACTGGCTAGGTTTTTACTATCTCTAATAATTACGGAACCATTTACGGTAGTTAAACTTTCGAAACCCGATAAGTCGATAATTATCTCAGCATTAATCCAAAGATCACCTGCTACAGAAGCGATATTATTTAGACCTGTTAAGTCAGTTAACTTTTGATTGCCTCTAATAATTAGATCACCATTGATTATTGTTAAATTATTTAAGGCAGAAATACTCTCTAAAATATAATTACCATAGACTTCCAAAAGGCTACCAACTGAGCTAATGTTTTTTAATTCATTGAGGTTTTTCAAAATCCAATTTTGATAAATAATTAGATCACCACCTACTGTTGTGACATTATCAAGTCCAATTAAATTTTCCAATACTTGATTTCCCTTAATAATTAGACTATTTGTGAGGTCTGTGATGTTTATCAACGCGGAAATGCTTTCAAGTTTTTGACAGGTAATAATTTCTATGCCTTTAACAGAGATCAAATTATCCAAACCTTCTAAGTTTATCAATTTAGAATTATGACTTACATATAAGTCTCCTCCGATTGAAGTAATATTATTCAGCCCAGCTAAACTTTCCAAGTTGGAATTATTATCAATTTCCAAGCCTCCATTAATGGACGTCAGAGCTCCCAATCCATTTAAATTGGTAATACTTGACCCACTAATTCTGACCGTTCCTTCGATGGTCGAACAACCCGGATAGTTAGCCGAAAAATTGTTAATTTGATCTTGATTATTAAAAAAAATACCCGAAGGAAGACAGCTTTGTGAATAAGCAGAAAATACTGTAGCGGTGAATAAGAGTATGGTTGTTATTAACTTTTTCATAAATACAAATTGAAGTGGTTAAGTCAAATAAATCGTCTAATCCAAAAGAATGAAAATTTATAAATCTGGCCTTGAGTTTATTCTGATAAAAATTTTAGCTACTTCAAATTAAGGCACTATTATAATTTCAATTATCAGATTAACATCTAATACCTTACCTTTCTTTATAGCAAATTTATTTGATAGAACTATTCATTTAAATGATAGAAGTCATATATTTCTATGACTTTGATCAAAGAAGTTCTTTGGGGTTTAAAAACTTGACCAATTACTGATAACGCGCGTGAAATCGTAGTAGCCTGCAATGCACTTCCAGAGCCCCATATCTTATTCAATGGCTTTCATCTTCATTTTTGTGAGTAGTTGCATTTTTTTAGTGGCAATTAATAAGGCTCTCAAAATCCGAGCTTTCTTCTCGGATTGAGGTCCCAGCAAACTGATCATGGTAGTCACCAATTGACTATAATTCAATCATAAGTCGATTAATTGTAAGCGGTGTCTGCTATCTCTTTAATGAACAATAAACTGGGCAATACCTTTTCGTTTACCCTCATTTAATTCAATGATATAATTTCCTTTTACTAATGAACCAATATCAATGGCAAATAACTTTTGCTCATTAAATGCGATCTTCTTTTGTTGACTCAGAAGTTGTCCATTCAAATTGTATATCAATATACTCACCAAGCCATTTTCTTTTGAGTTGTAATTTATGTTTAAGTTCTTCGTATTTATAGGATTCGGAAAAAGTGTAAAATCAAGATTGATTGCTAAATCCTCGGTTAAATTAGCTGGCCCATTATTAAGGTATAGTTTGGATATTGCAACTCCTGAATTACCGTACCCTGTTATTAGCAAATCCTGATCCTGATCACCGTCCACGTCCGCAAAGGCGATCGATCCTTGCTCAACGCCGTCAATTGTGGTGTTCATGACTTCAGTGAAAGTCCCCGTCCCATCATTGGCGTATAGTTTTGATATCCAAGCTCCTGAATTGGGTCTACCCGTAATGAACAAATCCTGGTCGCTGTCGCCGTCCACATCTGCAAAGCTGATGGCACTTCGAGAAACGCCTTCAAAAGAGGTGTTCATGACTTCAGTGAAAATTCCCGTTCCATCATTGGTGTACAGTCTAGATGAAGATAGCGTTCCTGAATTGCCTCTGTCAGTAATGAAGAGATCTTGATCGTTGTCTCCGTCCACATCTGCAAAGTCAAAGGCACCTACTCTCAAGCTTTCGAAAGGGAGAGCTGTGCTTTCCGTGAAATTTCCTATCCCGTCATTGGTATACATTTTCGAGGTGGGAGTGCCTGTAGTTGATATCCCAGTAATAAGAACATCCTGATCGTTGTCGCCATCCACATCCGCAAAGGCGACGGAGTTTAAA
>ENA-ORXM01003174-ORXM01003174.1-marine-metagenome-genome-assembly--contig:-NODE-3174-length-16957-cov-3.624882_pt1 | contig 16957 bp, 14 predicted proteins | sample MGYA00237867_ERZ511480 | MGnify/ENA primary metagenome ERZ511480 (study PRJEB26309, sample SAMN06266103) | marine metagenome | isolation source: Algal blade | place: United Kingdom:Sidmouth, United...
GATAAGTTGCAAGAAAGGGCAAAAAGTAACGATCTATTGTGATTTTTAGAGGATATTTTGAAATACCTTTTTTAAAGCTTTCTAGTTCTTGTACTTTTGAAAAGTCGACTTGCCCATCGGTATAAGATTGGTTTTCTACTCTTCTAGCCCCAAACTCAGTGGAAAGTGGAACATACATAATCTTATTGACTCTCAGCAAATTTCTTAGTTGATTTTGATTGAACTGAGGAGTGTATCTACTAAATGGGACAGAGCGTACGTCTGCAATTACGTTAATCGAATTTTTCTGCAATATCTGAACGAATCCATCAGGGGTATGCACTGAGCAACCGACGGTGTGAAGTTTGTCAAACACTTACAACACCTGCAATGAGCTTATAGTGCCAACCTTCATATTCAACTCCTAAGGAAATAGTTAGAAAGCATTTTTTACCTTTTTCACTACCCACAACAAAGTCTACATCAGTTATAGGTAAATCATAGTCATTGCCCTGATAAGTAAACTGACCCCGTTTCTGAACTTTTCCAAATTCTCTCTCTACAGCAATCGTTACAAAGTTTTCTGGTTCAATTAACATTAAAGAATAGTCAACTGCTTTGACATACTCTACTGACACACTTCTTCCACGGAAGTTAAAAAGTTTAGAGTGTTGCCTGTCTGTTAGCATTTGTAGGTTTCTCGCACTAATTCTAACATTGCCGGTTTTGCTTATTGACTGAATTAAACAATTTTCTGCTTGAAATCCTTTGGGAACCTCTTCAGCAATATCTATTTCCACAACGTCCAGTAAACTAAACTGGTCAGCTATAGATGCTGAAATTTCTCCGTGCTTTGAGTTAGAAACAGGGCGTATCCACTTAGGTAAACCCTCAGAATTGCGTAAAATTGACCACGAACCTTTACTTTTCTGTAGTTCAATACCTGCAATGCATCGCTCTCCATATTTTTTTGAATTGGCTAATAGGACTATATATTTCACCAAAACGTCTCCTTAGAGAACTCAACTATTACTATAGCGCACTTTGCAGCATAACCCGTCGAAGCACAGGAAAAACCGGGCCTCACAGGATCTCGTGAGGAAGACAAAAATTGACCTCGAGCAACCTCAATCTGCTTTTGAAATCCACCCCTCATGCCGAGCACAGTTTCGCAAACTCACACCTTTAGGTTGAATCCACTACAGACAAAAAACCTAATCTGGGTCATGATAGACATTTGTGTCTAGTGACAGCGTAATCCAAAAAATCCGCGCACTTTTAGCGCGTGCAAGTGAAGACAGCAACGATAATCCCTTCGAGCGTGACGCTGCCATGCGGCACGCGCACCGCCTTATGGAAGAGCACGCCCTGTCGATGCTCGAGGTCACCGAAGAGGTCTTAAACGACGTCAGCCGGGGCAAACTCGATATCGGTATTTTGAATTGGAAGCGCAGCGTGGTGAGCTTAATCGCTTCGCTGTACGGCTGCGCGGTGGCGTGGCCTGCCAATAGGGCGTCGAAAAATTTCGGCGCAGTTTATATCTACGGGCGCGAAAATAACCGCCTTACGGTGGAGTCTATAAGTGAGTTTGTGATTGACAGCATCGAGCGCGAATGGCAAGCGCTGCGCAAAAAAGAGAAGTTGAAAGATGCCGACAAACGTTCCTTTTGTATTGGAGCCGCCCTGGGGGTTAGGGAAACGATTCAAGAACTCAAAGACGCCCGCCGCGAAGAGGCCGGAACCTCTGGCAAGGCGTTAGCGCTTATCAACCAGTATCAGCAGTGGGAAGATGAGGCTAAGGACGCTGTAACGGTTACGCGTATTGCCGAAAAACCTAGCGAGGTCAAAGACTTACGTTTAGCTGCCAAGGGCAAACGCTTTGGGCGCAGGGTAAGGCTCGAGCCGCAACTGTCAGAGGGAGATTAATTCTCCTGAATTCAGGATTCAGAATTCAGGAGTTGGAAGCTTGCAAAACGTTAATGCTCAACAGCTTTTGACGCACCTTCCTCAATAAAGGAAGGTGCCCCTTCGGGGCGGATGGATTTAGGAGCATACGCCTACAGACTGACCCGGCCCCCTAGCTCATAATAAGAAGGTCCAATCAGGACTTGCAGGGGGCAAATATGGCGACACAAGTTGTTTGGTTTAAGCGCGACTTGCGCGTGCGTGACCACGCGCCGCTTTACGAGGCAGCGCAGCGCGGGCAGGTCATTTGTTTATATATCTACGAGCCTAGTCAAATTGCCGCGCCCGACTTTGACGCGGCGCACCAGGTCTTTATCAATGAATCACTTAAAGTTTTACGTGCCGAACTGAGGCGGCTAGGGGGCGAGCTGACCCTGCGCGTGGGGGAAGCGGTTGAGGTTTTGGAGGGGGTGATGCTCGAGCATCCCTTCGAGCATCTGTGGGCGCATGAAGAGACGGAGACTTACTCGAGCTACGTGCGCGATAGGCGGGTGCGTGCCTGGACTAAAATGAGAGAGTTGCCCTTTACTGAACTGCCGACCAACGGCGTCATCCGCCGTTTGGAAACACGCGATGGTTGGGCGAAACAGTGGCAACGCCGCATGCAGCAAACCATTACGCCCGTGCCAAAAGAGTTGAGTTCGCCTAAACTAAACTGCGGGCGCATTCAGAGTTTGAAGAGTTTAGGCTTGCCTCCTAACACTAAGTTCTTAACACCCACAGGTGGCGAGGACTGTGCCCATCTTGTTTTGAAAAGTTTTTTGTATGAACGCGGTCAGCATTACCGCTCGGAAATGTCGAGTCCGGTCACAGCCTTTGAAAGCTCGAGCCGCCTCAGCCCCTACCTGGCGTGGGGCAATATAAGCGTGCGACAGGTTTATAAGGCGGCGTTAGCACGAAAGGAAGAACTTAAAGAAACGGCGCGTGAAGAGGATAAGGGCTGGCTACCCTCGCTTACCTCATTCTTAAGCCGTTTAAGGTGGCACGACCACTTTATTCAAAAGCTCGAGCAAGAACCTGGCCTAGAGTTTTACAACACGAACCGCGGCTTTGACGGTTTGCGCGAAAACGAATTTAGTCTCGAGCGCTTTGACGCCTGGAAGGCGGGGCGAACGGGCTACCCGATGATCGACGCCTGCATGCGCTGTTTACAGGAAACGGGCTGGCTGAACTTTCGTATGCGGGCAATGGTCGTGTCGTTCGCGTCGTACCACCTGTGGCTGCACTGGCGCGAGACGGGGCTGTATTTGGGCAAGCAGTGGATTGACTGGGAACCCGGTATTCACTGGCCGCAAATGCAAATGCAGTCGGGTGTGACAGGTATAAATACCGTGCGTATTTACTCGCCGCGCAAGCAAGTCGAAGACCAGGACCCAAAGGGCATTTTCATCAAACACTGGGTGCCCGAGTTGGCTGAGGTTCCCGACGCTTATCTACCCGAGCCTCACACCATGCCAACCATGGTTCAAGAAATGGCAGCTTGCATAATCGGCAAAGATTATCCCGAACCTATTGTTGACCCGAAAGAGGCGTACGCCGAGGCGAAGCGGCGTATGCGCGAGGCGAAGTTCTCGCCCGAAGTGCAAGCACTCAAAGATGAGGTTTACGAGCGGCACGGTAGCCGCGCGACACCCTCGAGACGGCGCAAGGGGTGGTAAAGGCAGAAGTCAGGAATCAGTAGCCAGAATTCAGAAGAAAGCAGTTTGCCCTGCTGTTGAATAGTCTCTGCTTTAAGTAGGCTACAGCTATAAAGTCAGAACATAGAGAGGTAAGACCATGAATCTAGACGGTAAAGTTGCGCTTGTCACAGGCGCTGGTTCAGGTATTGGTGAGGCGACTGCGCGGCTATTAGCAGAACGCGGGGCGAAAGTTGCCCTGCTCGGGCGCAGTCCTGATGAGCTAGAGAATGTCGCACAGGGTATTCGTAACGGCGGCGGCGAAACCCTCGTTCTAAAAGCTGATATTTCTAAAGTCGAGCAGATGCAAGACGCCTATAAAAAGCTTAACGAAGCTTGGGGGCAGCTCGATATTGTTTTTGCCAATGCGGGCGTCAACGGGGTCTGGGCTCCGTTGGATGAGTTAAAGCCTGACGAATGGCAAAAGACTATCGACATCAATTTAACGGGTACGTTTTACACGCTTAAATACGCGCTTCCGCTACTTAAAAAGCGAGGCGGCTCGGTGATTATTACGGCTTCAGTGAACGGCACGCGCATGTTTAGCAATACGGGCGCGACGGCCTACGCATGTACCAAAGCGGCGCAGTTCGCCTTTGCCAAAATGACCGCACTCGAGCTTGCCCCTGACCGTATTCGCGTGAACGTCATTTGCCCTGGTGCCATCGAAACAAGCATAGAGGACAATACCGAGCAGCGTAATTTAGACAAAATTCAAACGCCCATAGAATTTCCCAAAGGCAAAATTCCTTTGACAGATGGGGAGCCCGGAACCTCTAAGCAAGTAGCCGAGCTTGTGGCTTTTTTAGCGTCCGATGCAGCCTCACATATTACGGGTACGCCAATCTGGATAGACGGGGCGCAGTCCTTGCTGCAAGGCTGATGCCGAACTGGGGGCTCGTTTGTATTACGCGCGGCGACAGGGTGAGGTTTAGAACGCTCACCCGCACGCGCTATTTGAAGCTGGACGAGACCGAGCGATTTGACATTTTAGATGAACTGTACCGCCACAATTTAGCGGTGCTGTTTGGCGCGTTGGACTTTTGCGCAGAGAATAATTTGCACCTTTACCGGATGAGCGCTAACCTGTTCCCGCTTGCTGACTGGGAGGACGGGATAGGTCGAGAGGTTTTGGATAGGCTCGAGACGAAAATGGCAACCTTCGGCCCTAAAGCCGAGGCACTCGGTATTCGCGTCGTGATTCACCCCGAGCAGTTTGTCGTCCTCAATTCCGAACGGCCTGAGGTTATTAGAAACAGCATTAAAGTTTTGGAACACCACGCTTTCGTCTTTGACCGCTTTGGTTTGCCGCGCTCAGGCTGGGCGGCGGTGAATATTCACGGGGGTAAAGGTGGGCGCCCTGATGAACTGGTCGAGACTATTTTGTCGTTGCCGGACGGGGTACGCTCGCGCTTAACACTTGAAAACGACGAGCGCGCCTACGGAGCCCATGAGATTTTAGATGTTTGCAAGCGTGCCGGGGTGCCGATGGTGTTCGACGCGCATCATCATGTTGTTAAGGAGCGCTTGGCGAGCTTTGAAGATGAAAGTGTCGTAAAGCTAACCCAACTCGCGCGCACCACCTGGCAACCTCCCGATTGGCAAATGGTTCACCTCTCGAATGGTAGAGAGGGGCCGCTAGACAACAAACACAGTGACCTCATCAGTGAGGTGCCGAGTGCCTTTATGGATGTGACCTGGGTCGAGGTTGAAGCGAAAGCGAAAGAGGAGGCGATTGCTGGCCTCCGTACGGGGGTAAATTATGGCTAAAAGTAAGTTGAAACGTTCATTTAAGTCTCGAGTTGACCTAATCAATTATGTTAGTGAGCAGTTTCCCGAAGCGGCGGCCCGTGACGATTCGGTGAGCCCTATAAAGGGTGGGCGCAAAGCGGCGCTGCGGCAGTTGGAAAAGCTCGAGCCTGTAAAATATGGCTCGACACGCAACCAGCTTAAGGGCGCAGTCAGTCGCCTCTCGCCCTACTTGCGTCACGGGGTGCTCAGCCTGGCAGAGGTGCGCGATAAGGCTACCGACCTCTCGGGTGGTAAGAGCATTTACAAGTACGTCAACGAACTTTCCTGGCGCGACTACTTTGTGCGGGTGTATGATTTTTTAGGCGATAAAATCTGGCAGGATTTTGGCCCCTACAAAACGGGTTTACCGCTGGACGCCTACGCCGAAGACCTCCCGCAAGACCTGCGTGACGCCGAAACAGGCGCGGTTTGCATTGACAGCTTCGTGCGTGACCTGTATGAAACAGGCTATTTGCACAACCGTCAGCGGCTTTATATGGCGGCTTACGTCGTTCACTTCCGCAGGGTGCGCTGGCAGGCGGGGGCAAGCTGGTTTTTAGAGCACCTGCTCGACGGGGACCCCTCGAGCAATAATCTCGGTTGGCAGTGGGTGGCGAGCACCTGGCGGCACAAACCCTACGTCTGGAACCGCGCAAATTTTGTTAAAAACGGGGGCAAACCCTACTGCGAAAGCTGCCCGCTACTGGATAACGGCTGCCCCTTTCAAAAGACCTACCAAACGCTAAACGCCGAGCTGTTCGAGAAGACCGCGCCACACAAAAGTCAAAAGGGTCACGGTATCGACACCTCAGTTTTAAAAGAGGTTCCTTCAGAACCGCTACCTACGCCAAGCGTGTCTAAGGAAGAAACGCTCGTCTGGGTACACGGCGATGGCATGAACCCCGAAGGACCTGTGCTGAGCGCCTACCCTGACGCGCCTAGCGTGTGGGTGTGGGACGAAGAACTATTAGAGAGCTATGACATAAGTTTGAAGCGACTGGTCTTTTTGTATGAGAGTTTACTCGAGCTGCCCGTCACCATCCGCCGCGGCGACGTTGCTGAGCAAATCATAGAGGTCGCAACGGAAAACGATGCCAAGGTGATTGCAACAACTCCTTCACCGAGCCCTCGCTTCGACGCTATAGTCAAAAAACTCGAGGAGAGGTTCGAGGTGCAAGTCTGGCCCGAAGCCCCTTTTATTGCGCCTCAAAAACCGCTCAACTTAGGCAGCCACGCCAAATACTGGTGGCCGACGAAGTCTCAAGCTTTTCAAACAACCGAGTCCCTAAAAGAAGCTAACGACTTTGACAAATGATCCGATTTCGGCAAGGCTGTAGAGAATGGTGATTAAAAAACCAAGCTATATTGTTGCCGAACTCCCTGACGAGCTTGCGCTTTGGGTCAGAAACGTTCGGGAGAGGTTCGAGCCCGCGCTTGTGCCCATGCCCGAAGAGATTACGCTCACGGGTTCATCAGGGGTCGGGCCTCTGCTTAAAGGGCAAGCTTTAAGCGACGTCGGGCGCAAGATTCAAAAAGCCATCAAGGGTAAGACTGAGTTTTCCTTTGCGCTGCTGGGGATTAGCCACTTCAAAAGCACCGATATCTTTTTCGCCCAGCCAGAGCGCGAAGGCTTTGATGTACTCCATGAAGCGCTCAAAGTCTCTGGCCTCGAGTTTAAAGAGAGCCCCTTCCCCTATAATCCCCACTGTTCTTTAAAAGGTATTACAGCTTTAGAAGCTGGACAGCGTGAAGCCTTGGAAGCCTTGCAAGTTCCTGAGGGCAAGTGGCAACTAAAGCGTATATCGGTTTATGAGGTCGAAGCCATGAAGGCTAAGAAGCTGCTCTCCTTTTTGCCTTGACTCAAGGATTTTGTAAGCGTCTGGCTAACCGGCGTAATGCTCAAGCAAGAAAAATTTGACACTGTTCAAATACGCCTCGAACTGGTCGCGCCGAATGCTGTGACCTGCATTTTCGATGTGGACGTGCTCGAGACTTTGGCAAAGCACTTGCGCCTCAACAGCCGTTTCGGGCTCTACCCGCACGTCGGTATCGCCCGTGATAAGCAGCGTTGGACAGGTAATTTTCGCTACGACCTCACGCCAGCCGTTAAGACTGCGGCCTCCGTCCAACCAACTCACAACGTTGGGGTCGACCTGACGTTTGGCTTCAGCCCAGGCGGGAAAGATGCTTTTGTCCCAATGGGGGTTCTCTAACTCTCCCGTTGCCATAAGGTCTTCTAAGGTGCGGGTGCGCCCCACAGCGAGGTTTTTACGCCAGGCGTCCTCGTCACGCACGATGCTCTGCGACGTTTGGGGCCAGGGCGGGTCTTCTAGTAGCAAACAACTCAGTAGTTCAGGATAGTTTGCTGCCAATACAGCGCCGTTGAGCGCTCCCATCGAATGACCAAGGAGCGCAGGTTTGGTGAGCCCCAGTTGCCCAATAACAGCAACCAGGTCACCAACGTGATCTTCAGGTAAATAAGAGGCCGCCTGCTCTGAGAGGCCGTGACCGCGGGCGTCAAGCATGATCACGTCATAATCCGCCGCTAACGCCTGCGCCAAACGCGCCCAGCACAGGCCGTTGTCAGTGATGCCGTGCGCTAAAAGCAGTGGGGGTTTGTCGCCCCCTGTACGGTAAAGATGAAGGTTCAGGTCATTTGCTTTTACGTCGGTCTCGAGCCAGTTCGTCGCCATGCCCTTAGCTTAAGGGTTTTGAAACGCCTCTGCCGGATAAAGCAGCTGGAAATTAAAGATTGGAACATTGAAAATTAGAGATGTTTCTGCTCTCCCCCTCGCCTCGTTCCCCTTTTTCCTTGTCTCCCCCTCCCCCTCTCTCCTTTTCTCCCCTGCCCCCTCAAGCCTCTATCGGTCCCCACGGCGAGCCACCTTGCGGTGACGGGCTTTGCTGCCCTGCTTGACTCGCGGCGAAGCCCGTTTGCAAACCCATAACGTAACCGAGCTTGAGCATGAACATAACGGTCTCACTGTCGCCCTCGGCAAGTAGCTCTTGCACATAGTCCAGCGTGCCCTCTGGTAAGTCAATCCCGTCGATGTCGTCGCTATGGCGCTCGCGCATTTGGGCGATGAACAGGGCGATTCGGTCTTTATCTGTCATGGTCAGCCTCTGGGTCAGCTTCGGGGTTAGCCTGGGGCTCGAGTTGTTCTTCCAGCCAGGCGATGATTGCGTTAGCCGTACCCAAGTTCGTGGCTAGGGGAACCGCGTGTACATCACTAATGCGCATAAGCGCTGACACATCGGGTTCGTGGGGTTGAGCGGTCAGCGGGTCTCTAAAAAAGATAACAGCTAGGACTTTATCCTCGGCAATACGCGCCCCAACTTGCAGGTCGCCACCTTCGGGGCCTGAGCGCAGGCGTTCGACATCCAAACCTGACTTGTCCTTGAGAACGCCACCTGTGGTACTCGTGGCAATAAGTGGGAACTGGCGCAAAACTTCGGCGTGGTCTTTGGCAAAAATGGCTAAGTCGAGTTTTTTCTTATCGTGGGCAATGAGCGCAACGGCTTTCATAGCCTGTAGTTTACCCGTTCGGCTTGGTAAAGATAGTGGATTTTCCCGGCCATTCTCGCTTTTGGCAATTTAGTAGGGCAGACACAAAGAGTAAATTATATCAACGACAGGCGCATTTTTTTAGGGCACGATGAGGTCTTAGATATCAGCGCAGCGTCTGCTGCTTTACGGGCGAAAACTATGACAAGCCTTGGATGGGCTCAACAACTTGAAAAGCAGAAGACATCTCTGGTAATAACGCTAGGGGTGTGGTTGGCGTGGCTTGCTCTTTATAATCTTGACCTAAGCGTTTTAGGATCGCAGATCAGCGTTCTTATTTATATACCCGTATTGGTCACTGCCTTTTTCTTTGGTTTGACCGCAGGCGTCATAGCGGCGTTTATTGGTACGGGCTTGAATGTTCTAATGCTCGAGACTTACCTGGATATGCCCTCAGGCGGCCTCCACCGGCAGGCCTATTTGTTCTACGCACTCTCGAGCCTGGTGCTAGGCGGTCTTGTTGGTTACGCGAGTTCTCTACGCCAGGCGCTTAGTAAACAGCAAAAAGAGCTTTTGTCGCGTGACAATATGCTCGAGCATCACGCTTACCGCGACCCCCTAACAGGACTTTTCAACCGTAAGCGTTTTGAAGAGGCGTTTGAGACGCAACGCGAAACCATCACGGGCGACGGGGCGCTCGCTCTTTTTCTGATTGACCTAGACGACTTTAAGCAGCTGAATGACAGTTTCGGTCAAGCAACCGGGGACGAACTCATTCGCCAAGTTGGACTGCGTTTGAACAAGTACATTACGCAAAGCGGCGTGCTAGCGCGCCTAGCAGGAGACGAGTTTATCTTGCTGACCCCCGTCGAGCGTTTAGGGCAGGCGGGTGGCTTCGCCCTGCGCTTACTCGACCAGTTTCGTGAACCTTTTAACCTGCTCGAGCAGACCTTTTTTGTGCGCGCCAGTATCGGCATAAGTTTTTTTCCGCGCGACGGTGACACGCTGGACGAGTTGTTGCGTGCAGCCGACAGTGCCATGTACCGCGTCAAACGGCGCGGCAAGGGCAGTTACGAAAGCTACAACCCAACCTCGCATAGCAATTTAAACGAACGCTTTGACCTCGAGTACAAACTACGTGACGCTGTAGAGCGTGATGAGCTAGAGCTTTATTATCAGCCCCAGGTCGATGTTCAAAGCGGTCAACTTTGGGGTCTCGAGGCGCTGCTACGCTGGCACCATCCTGAATTCGGCCTACTCGGCCCAGACCGCTTTATAGATATTGCTGAACATACCGGGTTGATTGTGCCGATTGGCACCTGGGTGCTAGAAACCGCCTGCACGCAGCAGCGGCGCTGGCAAGAAGCGGGCTACGCACCTAGCCGTATTGCCGTGAACGTCTCAACTGTTCAGTTTTCCCACCCTGACTTTTTAACCACCGTCATGCAGGCCCTCGAGTCCACAGGCTTAGACCCGAATGCACTCGAGCTTGAAATTACCGAGGGCGCCCTCATGCAAAACATGGGCTCAGCTAAAGAAACGCTCAACAAGTTACGCGTGTTGGGCGTCAACTTATCCATTGACGACTTTGGTGTAGGCTATTCCTCGTTGTCTTATTTGCAAGAACTGCCTGTTGACACCCTAAAGATTGACCGCTCATTTCTACCTCAAATTACAGGCAGCAAAACACCCAACCAGAAAGATACAGCGCTGATTCGGGCCATTATTGGTCTGGCGCAAGGTCTCGATAAAACCGTCATTACTGAGGGCGTCGACAACGAAATCCACATTGAATTTTTACGGCAAGTCGGCTGTGAGTATGCCCAGGGCTATTACTTCGGTAAACCCATTCCCTCTCATGACATTGAGCAAGTACTCGAGACCTTTAATTGGAATATTCAAAAAACGCATACGTCGAAACCTGCGCCCACGCCTCACCCTATTATTTTAGGGGACTTAGAAGTCCATTAGCACTTAATAACACTCGGCGGCTGTTTCAATGCGCAAAGTTCACATACCCTAAGCTAATCCATAGTAATTTTGCGAGATGCTGAGTTGGTTTGTCCGGACGCTTCGCTCAAACTTCGTACAACTCGCATCCGCTCGGATTAATTTGCATTCCGCAAAATTACCATGGAGATACTTAAAAACTCACCAGCGTTGCGCTTGAAACGCCCAGCCAGGTTGCTTCGCCTGCATCGCTAATTCATCATCACGTTCGCTTATGCCAACCGTTAGATAGCTTTCATGCAACGCCACCAGCGCGTCTCTATCAAGTTCAATACCCAAACCTGGACCCTCAGGAACAGCTAACGAGCCGTTCTCGAATTCAAAGCGCCCCCTAGTCAATACCTCTTCAGATTGCCAGGGATAGTGCGTGTCGCAGGCGTAGTCTAAGTTGGGCAGCGCCGCCGCAACATGCACCATTGCCGCGAGTGAAATACCCAAGTGCGAGTTCGAGTGCATCGACACGCCGCGCCCAAAGGTTTGACAGATACGCGCCATATGAACGGTTGCTTGCAGACCGCCCCACGCGTGGTGATCGCTCAAAATAACGTCTTCTGAACCAAGACTTATAGCCTTTGGAATATGGTCAAACGATGTTGTACACATGTTGGTCGCAAGTGGTATATCAAGGGCCTGGCGTAGCCTTGCCATATCAGCTTGACCGCGCACGGGGTCTTCATAATACTCGAGCACCCCCAGCAGTTCTTTACCCCACTTAAGCGCTGTTTCATAGGACCAAATAGCGTTGGGGTCGAGCCGCAAGGGCGTGTCTGGCCCAAAGGCGTCGCGTAGCGCAAACATCGCCTCGACCTCCTCTTCGGGTGGCAGCGCGCCGCCTTTGAGTTTTATAGATTTGAAGCCGTACGCCTTGCACATGGCTTTAGCCTGCGCGACAACACCTACGGCGTCCAGCGCCTCAGCTTGTCTGGCAGCGGCCCAACCTGTCGCGTCTGGATCGGTGTCAAATCCCAATTCGCCGCCCGCACCCTCATATTTGTAAAAAAGGTAGGCTGAAAAGTCGACACTGTCCCTAGCCTTGCCGCCCAGCAAATCCACCACGGGTCGTCCTGTTGCCTTGCCCATTAGGTCGAAACAGGCAACCTCGATAGCGCTGAAAACGCGGGTCAGGTGTTTTGGGTCGGTGACTGTTTGGGTGACGGCAGCTTTAATTGCGTTTAATTGGAAAGGGTCGTGACCTATGATGCTTTTTTGGCAAGCCTCGAGTGCGCCCGTCACACCGGCTCCCCCCGGCACTTCACCCAAACCGTACAAGCCATCATCAGTTATAAGCTCAACAATGGTTCTAAGTGCATAGTGCGCGTGAAGCCCCGCTGCATTTAAAAGCGGTGGGTCGCTTATAGCGACCTCCGTAACGCGCATCTCAGCAATTTTCATTTTCAACCTCCTGTGGTGTTAACTATTCTAAGTTTCTTGTCAGCTCAGCAGGTTTAGTGGAGCCTAAGCTTTAATGAAACGTTGCTAATTTTTAACCACCTGGACTTTCAAAACTGCTTTAGCTTATACTACGGCACTGAAATTTTTGATTGGGGCTACGAACTAGCTTTCGATTCGACATAGCTCGGAGCGTTTCGTTCACGTCCCTAACTGCTTGGGAGGTTTATATTGCTATAGGTCCTTGAACTCGAGCCGGTTCTATGGTTGCACTGTTTTACATTTCTACTGTGCTCACGCCCCTTTTCATAGTTTGTTTCCCTAAAAAGATATTTAGGAAGGATAGTCATGAAACCCAAAAAACCAACGAAAGAACTTACGCGTAGAGACTTTATGAAGCTAACGGCAGGCGCCAGCGCCGTTATGATGGTCGGCGGTAACCTCCTTGTTTACGCCCAGGACAACCAGGACCTGCCGCAAGGCTCGGAGGGTAAACTCACCGTTATTCACCGCACCGAATACTTTGACGAGGTGCAAGATTTGTTCCGCGCCTCGGTCGAGGATTTTGCAGAGCAGCAGGGCTTAGACTTAGATGTTTCAACCGCCAACCCCGAGATGTTCGGTGACTTTACCGCTAAGATGCTGGCAGCAGTTCAAGCCGGTAACGCACCTGATTTGGCCTATCACACCCTCAGTATTCCTCAGCTAAAAGGTTTGGGGCTCGTCGAAGATGTAACGAACGTCGTCGAAGAAGCCATAAGCAGATACGGCGAGTTATCACCCGCAGCCGAAAAATTTGCCAAGATTGACGGCGCGTGGTGGGCCGTGCCCTTTACCAGCTTCACCAGCGGCTGGTTTGCGCGGCGTGATGTCTTCGAGGCAGCCGGTATCGACGTTTATGAACTGGACACCTGGGACCAGCGGCGCGAAGCAGCGCTAGAAGTATCAGACCCCGATAACCAGATGTGGGGTTGGGGCCTTACCATCAACCAAAGTGGTGACGGTCACGGCTTTATCATGAACGTAATTCAAAGCCACGGCGGTAGTATCACTGATGAGTCGGGTACCAAGGTCATTTTCGATTCACCCGAAACCCTAGCAGGCGTTCAGTGGCTAGCAGAAACCTATACAAGTGATAAGTACGCGCCCATGCTGCCCCCTGGCGTCGAGAGCTGGACCGACGTTAGCAACAATGAGGCTTACTTAGCGGGCACCGTTGCGCTGACCGCCAATGCGTTTAGCGTTTACGCCAAGGCCAAAGCAGACAACAACCCGGTTTTTGAAAATACGGCTGTGTTACGCGTTCCCGCTGGACCTATCGGGACACCACTCGAGTCCGGTGCGAACAGCTGGTTCACCATTTTCAAAGGCACCAAAAACCGTGAAGCTGCCGAGCAACTTATCCTCAACTTGCTGAGCCCTGAGACCTTCATCCCAATGGCGTCTGTTGGTGGCGGCTTGTTCTTGCCGTCTTATCAAGACCTTTGGACAGACGAGCTAATGGCGATTGACCCGAACTTTGAAGAGCTTCAGGAAATCATTTACGCCCCGTCTGTTTACAACAGTTTCGCCCACCCCGCAGAACCCAACGCGGCTGTCGACGCTGTGATTGGCGCGTCTATACCCAGTCAGATGATGGCGAACATCACCACGGGTCGTATGACCGTCGAAGAAGCCGTCACAGACGCACACAAGAAAATCGTTGACATCTTTGAAGAAGGCGGCATTATGCAGTAAGGGGACCACTTTGACTTGCGCCGGCCTAAAACGGCGCAAGTCATCCCCTAGTAAAGCCGTCCCTTAAAAGAGCGCAAAGATACTTGTGAAAAGCAGTGTGTTTTAGGTTTTCGCTCTTAGACTTCGGTGTCAGACGCTGATAAGTCTCTAAAAACCCTACAAATGTCAGAGGTGACCCTTTATATGAAAAGAGATAGAGCCAGTGGATAATCCGTCCGAGCTACCCACTGAAATTCCGGCACCACGGAAGTCGGATTTCACCAAGCGTCTCAACACAACGTTCGGGCGTGACTGGAAAATCGCCCTACCTTTTATTTTACCCACCGTTATCGTCATGGCAGGGCTTATTTTTTGGCCCTTTGTCGACGCTCTTATCGGCAGCATGCGGGTGCGCTCATTTATGACAGGCCAAGAGCAGTTTGTTGGCCTGAGAAACTACGTTCGTTTGTTTCAGGACAGCGACTATTTACGCTCACTCAGTGTAACGTTTAATTTTACATTCTGGTCACTGCTTGTCAAATTCATTGTCGGCTTATCCATCGCCCTTATTCTAAACAGTAAGTTACCGTTTAGAAGCGTCTTAACAGGCATTATGCTTTTGCCCTGGATTGCCCCAGAGGTCGTAACGGCGCTGGCCTGGCGCAATATTTACCATCCGGTATTCGGCGGCCTTAATCCTATTTTACAAACGCTGGGCATCATTGACAGACCTGTCGCCTGGCTTTCCGAACCTGGTCTGGCGCTACCCAGCGTCATTGCGGTAAATGTTTGGAAAGGCATCCCGTTTTATACTATTTTGTTACTGTCCGGTTTGAAAGGCATTCCTCAAGAGTTGACCGAAGCCGCTGAGATGGACGGCGCTAACGTCTTGCAGCGCTTTCGGCACATCACGCTGCCCAGTATTCGCTACGTTGTTGCCGTTACCCTGCTCCTCTCGTTTATTTCTACCTTCAATCAGTTTGGCCTTATCTTCCTGATGACAGGGGGCGGTCCTAGCGGTGCAACGCGGCTTTACTCGATTCTTGCCTATGAAAAAGCTATTGTCGGCTTACGTTTTGGACCAGGGATTGCAACAGCCTTTAGCATGGCGCCGCTCATGGCGATTTTTATCGTGATACTGTCACGCTTTATGCTCGGTGATGTTGAGGCGCGAGGCGCGGCTAAGGTGAGCTGGACTGACCGTTTATTTGCGCCGGTTGGCAAGTTAATGGGCAAACTTTTAGACCTGCTGTTCTTCCCCGCCGAGCTAATCTTGCGCGGTTTGAACGTTGTCTGGAACGGTTTAGGCGGTAACAAACTTAAAAAGGCAGGGCGAGAGCGCTACGGAACCCTTGGGCGACTTTTGTTGCTGTTACCGATGCTTATCTTTGTTCTCTTCCCGTTTTATTGGATATTCATTACCTCGTTTAAAACAGACCTGCAAATTCAGCAGTTTGCATCTATCTTTTGGCCTCGACCCTGGACGCTAGACCAAATTAGAAGTTTGCTGGTCGACACGCCGTTCTTACTCTGGTTTAGGAACACGGTGATTGTGGCCTTGGCGAGTACCGTAATTTCGGTTGTTTTGGCTGCGTTAGGCGCTTACGCACTGGCCCGTTTCAGATTTTTGGGCGCACGTACCCTTACGACGCTACTGCTGGTTACCTATTTGCTACCGGGGTCACTTCTGTTTATTCCACTTTATCAGACACTCACAACACTGGGCATCATCAATACCTACGCGGCCCTTATTGCTACCTATCCAACCTTTCTATTGCCGTTTGCAACCTGGGTCATGCTCGGGTATTTCAGGTCTATTCCTGTCGATTTAGAAGAAGCGGCTATGATAGACGGTGCTAACCGCCTCATAGCATTCTGGCGCATCACGCTGCCACTGGCCATGCCTGCCCTGCTTTCAGTCACACTGTTCGCTTTTACGAACGCCTGGAACGAATTTTTGTTCGCGTTTGTATTTATTACCAGCGAGAATTTGAAAACCCTGCCTGTGGGCTTACAGCTGCTAGTCTTTGGCGACGTTTACCCCTGGGGGCAACTGATGAGCGCTTCGCTTCTCATGGCGATACCTGTCATGGTTATTTATATTTATGCCCAGCGGTTCTTGGTTGAGGGGCTGACGCTGGGGAGTGTGAAGGGGTAGGGAGATTTAAAGAGTGGAAACTTCTTGTATTGCAGGAGGCTCGAGTCCAGACTCGAGCCCTCATTTTCATCGGCAAGGTGATTTCTAAACGAAGACTAGAAAAATCTAATCCCCAAGACCTTTGGAACGTCGCCGCAAAATATACGACATCCCAAAACTAAAAATGAGCATGCCGACCGAGGCAACTAGGTACCAGGGTTTAATGCTTAAGCCTTGAAAACTAAACTGTCCCTCGATAGACGCGCCTGCTAGAACGCTCACCATAAGCCCCGGTAGACCGCCGATAGCCGTAGCAAGCATAAAGGCAACGAACGATATCCTCAAAAAGCCTGCGGCATAGTTAATCAGGTCACCCGGTAGAAATATAAGACGTCCGATTAACACAGTTTCAAAGCTGCGTGAGCGCAAGTTGTCAATAAACCCTGAGCCGCCCTCTTTCGGCTGCACACGCAAAAAGCGTGCCACCCCGTAAGCTACCGCCGAAGACAGTAATGTTGCTATAACAGCGTAAGCAAGCCCCAAAACAGGACCAAACAAGAAACCTGCAAAGGCGTTAAGAATAGTTATGGGGAGTAAGAGTAAGGGGCGCAGCATGAAAATACTCAACAGAACAACGGGGCCCCAAGGATTTTCAGCAATGGCCCCCAACCAGCCTTGAATAAGTGTGAGTACGCCCTCTCCTCTATTTTGTGCGTAAATCCAAAATAGGATAATCAGCACCAGCCAGAGCGCCAGCACCAGCCAGCGTTGCCAGTACGTTTTTAACAC
>ENA-ORXM01003175-ORXM01003175.1-marine-metagenome-genome-assembly--contig:-NODE-3175-length-16956-cov-4.986551_pt1 | contig 16956 bp, 18 predicted proteins | sample MGYA00237867_ERZ511480 | MGnify/ENA primary metagenome ERZ511480 (study PRJEB26309, sample SAMN06266103) | marine metagenome | isolation source: Algal blade | place: United Kingdom:Sidmouth, United...
GAGTTGGTGCGAACATCGTTAATCCGCCAGAGGTTGCCGGTCTGCTCCCACAGAATCGGCACGGTGGCAAAGTCGGTGACGTGCAAGAACTGCTGAACGGCCGAAAAACTGTGTTGCGAACCCACCGCGACCACCTGAATGATGTCTTCGTTGTCCCGAGCGAACTGCTCGACGTCTGAGGCATGGCTCAGACAGGTCAGTCAATGCGGCGCCCAGTACCAGATCGCCACCGCACGATCACCGGTGATGACCCGGTCCAGGTTGGTGATGGCGCCAGTTCTGCCTTCGAGCAGTTCCGTATGAGCCAGATCGTCGGTCAGAACGAGGTTCGCCTGGTTCGTCTCGGCCACGGCGAGCGTTTCCAGATCGTGTTCAGACGGAACGCTCGTTGGCGACTGCTGTGTCGCGAACGCGCTGTTTCCGTTGCCTGCACCACAGCCAATCAGCAGCACCAGCAACACGAGGGCGAGCCAAGCCAACCCGGCTCGCCTGCCGTTGACGAACACATCGACCACCCGACCCCTGTCGGCCGATCGCCGCAGATCTTTACCAACCGTTCAGTTGGTGGCCACGAAATACTGTTCGACCAGCGCTTCGAAGCCGACAGCAAACACCGTCCAATCGGCGCCGTCGCGGGTCAGAGTCTGGTCCGCAAACGACCCGCCGATGCGATTCGACAGACCTTCGTTGAGGGCGTAGACGCTGATGATGAAGTGGCGCATTTCGAATCCTGGGCGCAGCTGCAGGCTGAAGATGGTCGCCAGTTGCTCGCACATGTCGCCGTAATCACCGAGCAGCTTCTCCTGGCCGTCGACAACTGCCTGGCGAAGTTCGGGGTCACTTTGGCTGGCAACGCTCGCAGTCAGCGCCTTGTAGATACGCCACCGTTGGTCCTGAAGCAGATCGAAGTTGTACGGCGCGACCGTGCGGATCATCTCGGACCGAACCCGAGCTACCTCGTCGGCGCTGCCCGTGGCGATCGTGTCCAGGTGCGGCTCCAGCGCAGCGAGTGAATACTCGAGGGTGGCACCCACATTGCCCGCCGGCATGTTGAGAACGACTTCGAACACCGTGGCACGACGCAGGTTCTCCTGCGACGTCCCTGCACCTCGGCTATCCCACAAGTCATAGGTTGCTGCTCGCGGCACGTCGGCTTCGACGATCACCTTTTCGATGCGGATGGCGTCGAGGCCGCTACTGACGCCTGCGCGCAGCACGGCGTTCAGCGCTGCTTCGAGAGTCCGTTCGGCCAACTCGTCGGCGGTAAAGCGGGGTTTGCGTCCCGGTCGAGCACGCGTCGCACCCGATTCCGGTGTTGTCACGTACGTCTCAACTCTGCCCCCTAGCCCCGGCCCAGCATAGATGAGTTGCATGCCCCGAAGTCCAGTCAGGAGTTAGGGCATTGCGCCAGTGACAATATCGCAATAGAGTCGTGCGGCTCGATGAGTACCAACCCACCCCATCATCTGGACCTGCCCATGATTGCCTCGACGTTGGACCGAACAAATGCGCTGTTCGATCGACGGCTTGCGTCCCGGCCGAGCTGGGTGGTGCTGGCCGAGCTCTTCCTCGGCATTGGCTGGCTCCGGGCCGCAGCTGCCAAGTCATTCGAACGTGATTGGTGGACGGGTCGCGTGATAACAGACTTCGTCGAAGAGCATCAGAAAGCAACCATCGGGTGGTACGAACCCATAGTCGACCGGGTCATCACCGGCTACAGCATTGCCTGGGCGGTTGCCATCATTGTCGCCGAGCTGGCGATTGCCCTCTCGTTGCTGACTGCGAAACGAATGGCATCAGGTCTGGCGATCGCAATCTTTCTGAACGTCAACTTCCTTCTCGTCGGCGCGCCCAATCCCTCGATCTTCTATCTCTTGATGCAACTCGGTCTCGTCCTGTGGCTGCTCGAGACGTCGCCCGCGCGCCGAGCGAGTATGCGCTGGTTGCGCTTACTCTCCATCGGCGGAGTCGCCTTGGCGCTCGTGTGCCTTCCGTATGTGCGCACGATGGATCCCCGAATGGTCATAGACGACCCGGCGTCGGTGCTGGCCACGTGGGGATCCTGTGGTGCCGTGGCCGCCGTCGTTGCTCGTCGTCGCGTCCGAAGAGAGCAACTACGGATCGACCTGATCGATCTCACCGCCACTACTCCGACCGGGGTCGCCGTTCGTTAGCCGTCCTGGTCGTTGGTCCGGTCAGCCCTCGAGATCTTGCAGATAGTCCTCGGTGACGCCTTCCCAGGCTTCGAGTTCGGCTTCGAAATCGATATCTTCGAAGTCGCTGATGTCGATGCCGTACTCGGTCAAGAGTTCGTTGGCGTCAGACTCGGCACTGTTGCCGCCGCAGGCTGCTGCGCCGAAGATCAGTCCTAGTCCGAGTGCGAAACCTCCGATTCGGCGGGCGGTGTTCTTATTGGCTTTGTTGGTCTTCATGGCGACTCCTCGGTCGTTGCTGGCTGGCTTGTCTGTTCCATCATTGTGACGCCGAGCGAAGGCCGCTTCTGTCTCCCAGAACACACACGAGAAGTGACCTCCGCTACTCGAAGTACGAGACTTCCCGCAGCACCAGCGCCGTGCGTGTCGACGTTCGCGCCGCCATCCACCCTGCGATCACCCGAGCTGCATCTACGAAGTGACGGCTATGACGAGTGTGGCGATGAGGCTGTCATCTCGGCTGACTTCGAACCGCCAGCATCCTTCCTCGGGAAAGATCCAGCCGGTGCCCCATTCGTCGCCGCTTGACACTCGTTCCCATGTTTGTTGGCCGATCTGCTCCCATAGGTCATACGAGATTCCCGTTTGGTCACCGAGGTAATCCAGTTCGAAACCGACAAAGTCCGGCATCGTGCCAACATCAATATCGTGCGTTTGTGTCGTGAGCACCGGCGCCTTAGAGGTCTCTTCGGAGCCGCACGAAAGCACGCAGCGCGTGCGGGATAACGAACGCGTGCCTGGCACGGGTTCGTTAGTTCAGGTAGCCGCCGCGGCCTTGGGGTAGGCGCATGTCCAGGATGCGGCTGGCCACGACCGTACGCAAGATGCCGGCGGTGCCGCCGCCGATGGTGAACATGCGGACGTCGCGGTACATGCGCTCGAGCGGATTCCGGCGGCTGTAACCGGCGGCACCATGGAGTTGCAGCGCGTCGCTGACGACTTCGATGGCCGCTTCGGCGGTGAAGATCTTGGCCTGCGCAGCCATGGCAGGGTCGGGAAACGGCGAGTTGTTGGGACCGTGGGATTCGGCGGCGCGCCAGGTCAGGCTGCGGGCGGCTTCGAGCTTGACCGACATATCGGCCAGGCTCCATTGCACACCCTGGAACTCGGCGATTGGTCGGTCGAACTGCTCGCGTTGCTTCACGAAATCCAGCGCCAACTCGTAGGCACCCTGGGCGATACCCAGGCCGACGGTTCCGGCGCCGACGCGCTGGGCGTTGTAGGCGTTCATCAGATCGCCGAAGCCACGCTTGAAGCCCGAGGGTGGCATGACCACCATGTCGGGCCCCACGACCATGTCGTCGAAGATGACCTCCATCTCGGGGATGGCTCGCAGGCCCATGGTGGGCTCACGACGACCGAAGCTCAGGCCAGGCGTTTCGTCTCGGATGGCCAAAAAGCCGCCGATGCCTTCCTCGTTGCCCTGCTCGTCGAACACCCGGGCGAAGATCAGGTGCATGCGCGACACCGTGCCGCCGGTGATCCAATGCTTGGTGCCATTTATCACGAACTCGTCGCCTCGCCGGTCTGCACGCGTGGTCATCATGGATGCCGAGCTACCTGCGCCCGGTTCGGTGATACAGATGGCGGGCTTGTCGCCGTGCAGCACCAGATCCGCGGCCAGCTTTTTCTGCTGCTCGGTGCCATAGGCCATGACGGCCGAGATGGCACCCATGTTGCATTCCACGGCGATACGCCCGGTGACGCCGCAGACCTTGGCCATCTCTTCGACCACCAGCACAGCGTCGAGGAACGACCGACCCGGGCCGCCGAACTCGGGCGGCACGGTCATGCCGGTGAACCCGGCATCGCACAACGCCTCGACATTGGCCCACGGATACTCCTGGGCCTCGTCGACCTCGGCCGCTCGAGGCGCAATCACCTGTTGAGCAAGCTCTCGGGCCTCGGCCTGCAGCTTCAATTGATCGTCTGTCAGATGCCAGCTCATGGGTACGTCCAATTCTTCGATCAGCCAGTGATCGTTACGGGTAGGTGTTCGATGCCGTTCACGAAGTTTGACGGCACGAACTGCGGTTCGCCAATCTCAAGCGACAGGTTTCGTTCGAGCAACTCTTCGATCAGGATGGCCACTTCGAGCCGCGCGAGTGATGCCCCCAGGCAGAAGTGGGCTCCTCCCCCACCGAAGGCCACGTGGGCGGGCACCTGAGGCCGATCGGCTCGGAATTGCCGAGCGTCGGGAAACTGGACGTCGTCGAAGTTGGCGGCGGCGTACCACATGACCACCTTGTCGCCAGGGTGAAGCTCGGTGCCGCCCAGGGTGGTGTTGGTGGTGACGGTACGCCGGAAGTACAGGATGGGCGATGAGTAGCGAATGACCTCGTCGGTCAGAGAGGGCAACAACGAGCGGTCGTGGCGTACCTTGTCGAATTCGCTGGCGAACTCCCCGAAATGCATGGCCAGGTGGGCCATCGATGAGCGGGTGGTCTCGTTGCCGGCAAAGATCATCAGCCGAAAGAAATTGGCGAACTCCTCGTCGCTCAGGCGCTCGCCGTCGACCTCGGCTTGGATCAGGTCGGTGACCAGGTCGTCGGCCGGCTGGGCTCGACGTTTGTCACCGAGCCGTCGGGCGTATTCGCTCATACCGAAGGCAGCGGGACTGTTGAACGGCAGCAGACGCAGTTCTGTGGTGTTGCCATAGGCATCGGGATCGAGTGGCGTGTTACCAGTACCCGCCACCAGGTGGTCCGACAATTCGACCATGAGCGCGTGGTCGGCCTCGGGGACACCCATGAGATCGCAGATCACGCCGATCGGTATGGGCGCCGCGACCATCTTCACCCAATCACCACCCCCGCCGGCTTCGAGCGTGTCCAGGCAGGTGCGCACGCGAGCACGAATGGCAACTTCGTATCGCTGCACATGGCGGGGGGTGAACGCCGAGCTGACCAGTCGGCGAAGCCGGGTATGAATCGGCGGGTCGAGGTCGATCATCGAGGCTCGGGCATCGAGCGCATCTTCGTCGATGTCATAGATCTGAATATGGCCTACCGCCGACGAGAACGTGCTGGTGTCGCGAGACACCGTGACCAGTTCGTCGTACCGAGTGACCGACCAGAAGCCGCCATGGTCTCCCGGTGCTGCGTCGGTCCAGGCCAAGCCTTTGGCCGCGCGCATCTGGGCGAAGCCGTCGTGAGGGATGCCGTTAGCGAAGGTATCGGCGTTGTGTAGATCGATCGGCGCCATATTCGCCGTGGGCGGAACTACCACCGCTCAGTCCTTGTCCACGATCGAGATGGCACTTGCGGGGCAGCGGTCGATCACGATGGCAGCTCGTTCGGCTGGTAACACGGCTTCGCCGATCACCTGAGAGATGTTGGTGTCTTCGTCGATCAGGAATGTTTCTTCTTCGAGCATCTCACACATACCGCTGCCGATGCACTTGTCGGCGTCGACGGTCACGCGCATGGGCTCAGCTGGCTTGTCCATCAGAGCACCGGTTCCATTCCCAGCGACAGCACGCCGTGCACGAAGTTCGACGGCGACCGAACCACGTCGCCATGTTGTTGCAGGCCCATACCGCGGTTGACCATCTCGCCGAAGAGCGATGAGATCTCGAGCCGAGCCAAGAATGCTCCCAGGCAGAAGTGCGGGCCGCCGCCACCGAACGAGAACTGGTTGCCACCGCCCCGACCAATATCGAAGCGGAACGGGTCGTCGAACACCTCGTCGTCTCGATTGGCCGAGGCGTACCACATGACCACCTTGTCGCCTTCGGCGATCGACGTGTCAGCCAGCTCGGTGTCGGTGGTGGCCGTGCGCCGCATGTGCAGGATGGGTGTGGCCCAGCGCAGCACTTCGTCGGTTGCCGTATCGAGCAGTGCGGGATCATCGCCAAGCCGCTGCAGCTCGGCGGGGTGGGCGGCAAACGCAAGTGCGCCATGGCTCAGCGCCGTACGAGTGGTCTCGTTCCCGGCGAAGATCAACAGGTGAAACAGGTTGCGGAACTCGCTGGCGGAGAGTTTCTCGCCGTCGGCTTCGGCCTGCACGAGCATGGTGACCATGTCGTCTCGCGGATCGTTGCGTCGCGACTCGGCCAATCGCGCGCCGTATTCGAACATGGCATGGCTGGCCGGGCTGTTGAACGGAAGCAATCGCAGCTCGGTGGTGTTACCGAACGCATCGGCGGGCAGTGATTGCTCATCGCCGGTGCCCTCGACCAGATAGTTCGACAGCTCGACCAGATAATCGGCATCCTCGACCGGCACACCCAGGATGGCCAAGATGACTCGGATCGGCAGCGGAGCCGCCACCAGGTCCACCCAGTCCCCGCCACCCTGCTTCTCGAACTCATCGAGCACGTCTCCGGTGACCGAACGAGTGAGATCGGCCCATCGACGGATGTTCTTGGGGGTGAATACGTTGCTGATCAAACGCCGAAGCCGCGTGTGATCCGGCGCGTCGGTATCGATGAGTGAGCGACGAGCTTCGAGTGCGTCGGCTTCGAGGTCCCACAGATTGGTGTGGCCGAGCGCCGAGGAATACACGTCGGGGTTCTTGGACACTTGCTTGATGTCGGCGTGACGGGTCACCGCCCAGAAGCCAGCCTTGTCATCGTCGGGATCACCGTAGGGATGCCATGCAATACCCGGCTCGGCCCGCAGCGCGCTGAAGCGCTCGTGCGGAATTCCGTTCAGGTAGAGGTGGGCATCGGTGACGTTCATGTCAGCTGAACTCGATGTAGCGATAGCGTTCCCAGTCGTTGACGTCGTCGGCCGTGCCGTTCTCGGCGGCGAGAGCCACCTCGGCCGCGGCCATGGACACGTAGCTGGCCGAGAACATGTCGCCCAACGCCGAGCTGAGTTCGCTGCTGCTGAACGCCTGCACTGCGCCGTCGAGTGTGTTGGCGAGTGGCACGCAGTCCCCGGGCGTGGTGTACATGTCACCCTCGCTCATCGCCCCCGGGTCGAGGTCGTTGGTGATGCCATCGGCACCCGCGGCCAACAGTCCGGCGATCAGCAGGTAGGGGTTGGCGTCGGCGCCCGCCGCTCGGAACTCGACTCGGTTGGCGGCCGAGCCTGCTTCGGCGATGCAACGGGCCAGGACCGTGCGATTGTCGAGACCCCAGTGGATATGAGTGGGTGCAAACGTGTACGGATCGATCCGGCGAGGACCATTTGCCGTGGGCGCACCCAGCAGTCCGAGCGCAGGCGCGTGTTTGAGCAGCCCTGCAAGCCATTTACTCATGGTCTCGTTAGGGGTGCTGTCGGAGCTGGCGAAGAGATTGCCGTCGCTGCCGTTCAGGCTGGTATGCACATGCATGCCGGAGCCGGATTGATCCATCCACGGCTTGGGCATGAACGTGGCCCGCAGTCCATGTTGCACGGCCACCTGCTTGACGATGGAGCGGAACAGCACGGTGTTGTCTGCGGTTGTCAATGCATCGCTGTGGGCGATGTTGATCTCGATCTGCCCGGGTCCGTATTCGGCGTTCGACGACTCGACATCCATTCCGGCACCGAGCAGGGCCAACCGCATGTCTGCCAGCACGTCTTCGAGTTCGAGCGCATCGGTCAGCGAGCTGTACTGGATGTGATCCTGCACCCGACTCCAGTCGGGGTTACACAGATAGAACTCGAGTTCGGTGGCCACCACGGGTTCCAGACCCAGCGCCGCGCATTCCTCGATCTGGGCTTTCAAGATGGCTCGGGGCGACAAGGGATGAGGATTGCCGTGTGGATCCTTGGCGTCGGCGAACACGAGCGCATAACCGGGCCGGTGCGACAGGATCCGACCAGTGTTGACGTCGGCGTACAGATGGCAATCCAGGAAGCCGCTGTCCATGTTGATGAACTCGTTGTCGGGCAGATCGTTCTGTACATCCATGACGAAGATGGCGTCGGCGATGCCAAAGGCCGAGTCATGGGTGGTTTCGAAGAAGCGATCCACCGGCACCCGCTTGCCGCGAATGTGGCCGTAGGTGTCTGGCGTGGCGATCTCTACGGTGTGCACCGCACCGAAGTTGCACAGCTGTTGGAATTCGTCGAGTGTCAGGGCCACAGGCCACTCCCCCTTGTTGTCGTGTTGGTTTCTAAGGTAGCCAGTAGGACGGGCATGGTCAGTCTCCGGCCATCGAGCCCAGGTAGGCCGCCTGGACTCGTGGATCGGCTTGGACTTCTGCGGGCGTTCCCTCGGCAATGACTCGGCCTTGGTCGAACACGTAGATGCGATCGGAGATACCGGTGATGAAGCCCAGGTCATGGTCGATCACGATCACCCCGGCGCCCACTGTTGCAGCCATGTGGCGTACCTGCTCGATCATGGTGAGCGACTCACTGTCACTCATGCCGCTCGTGGGTTCGTCGAGCAGCATGAACGACGGTGCCATGGCTGCCGCCCGGGCGAGTTCGAGTCGTCGAGAGTTGCCGTAGTCGAGTTCCCTCGCTCGGCGATCGCGATGTTCCCACAGCCCAGCCTCGCGAATCAGCGGGTCGACATCGGGCAGCTGGCGATCTGCTCGGTGCTCGCGAGCTACCAGCGCCGCAGTCTCGACATTTTCGCGAACCGTGAGCGCACCGAACATGCGTAGGTTCTGAAACGTGCGGACCAGCCCGCTGCGAGAGAGCTCGAAGGAGGGCATACCGGTAAGCGAGCGGTCGCCTATCGAGAACTCACCGTGCGTGGGCTCCACCATGCCGGTGATGACGTTGACAAACGTGGTCTTGCCTGCCCCATTCGGGCCGATGATGCCGACCACCTCGCCGCTGGCAGCGGTGATACCGGCGCCGCTCAACGCATGAAAGCCACCGAAGGACACACTTATGTCAGACGCAGAGAATCGCAGATCGGGAACCTCGTCGAGCTCGACCAACCGCTCGGGCTCGACTTCGTCGCGATCGAGTCTGCGATAAAGCCAGCGATCAAATTCCCAGTCCTCGAGAATGCCGCTCGGGCGCCAGATCATGAATCCGACCATGGCGATGCCCAGCACGATGCTGTTGAGGTTTTCTCGGAATACCCAGTCGAGCGGCGCCTGGTCGAGCCCGATGCCAAAGATCTCGAATCCCTCCTGGCCCAGACGTCGTGCCAACTCGAGGGCCGCCGTCATGACCGCGACGCCCAGAACTGCGCCGGTCACGCTGTTGCGTCCACCCACGATCAACATGACCAGGGTCAGCATTGCGTAGTCGAAGAAGAACCGGTCCGGCAGGATCGAGCCGATCTGCCACACTCGCAGCGACGAACCGATCGAAACGACGATCACCGAGATCAACAGTGCCGTCATCTGTTGCACCAGCGGATTCACGCCCATGGCCCGAGCTGCCAGGTTGTCCTCGCGTGCCGCCGTAGCCAAGCGCCCGCTTCGAGATTGGCCGTAGAGCCGAGCACCAAGGAGCGCAGCGAACAGCGCAAGCAGAATTGGCCATCGTTTGTCGAGTGAGGCGCCAATGGCGAAGGACACGCCGCCGCGGTTACCGCCGGTCAACTGGGGCCAGCTCTTGGCCACCTCATGGGTCACGAAGAGCACGGCCAACGTGATCACGGTGGGAGCAACTGCCCCCGACTGTGCTCCGGATCGGGCCAGTCCAATACCGACGATGAAGGCGAACACCAAGGTGACGACGACGGCGATGAGCATCGCCAGCGTTGGTCCCACCTGGGTATCTGTCAGGCCGAACGGGGCGTTCGGGATGCGTTTGAGTTTCTCTTCTGGCGAAACGGCGTAGACCGCGAATGCGTAGCCGGCGACAGCGCCGAATCCGATATGGCCGAACGAGAGAATGCCGGTGTTGCCGATGTAGACCTGAATACCGATCACGATGATGGCATCGATCAGCATGGTCGTCATCAGCCGCTCGGCCGCACCATTGCCGATGATCGTCTGGTAAAGCATGCCGCCACCGACCAGGACGCTGAACAGAACAGCAGACCCGATAACGGGAAACAGAACGTCTCGCCGGGCATCAGGAAACATCAGACACGCTCGACCTGAGGCACCGACACGAGCCCTCCGGGTCGGAAGATGAAGAGCAGCGCAATCATGACGAACACGAAGCCGGTGGTGAGATTTTGAATCTCGATCGGCAACCACGACCGCAGAAGCACTTCGGCCAGGCCCAGCACGAACCCGCCGAGTACCGCGCCACGCAAACTGCCCAGGCCACCAATCAGCGCAGCGAGCACGCCCTTGAGCATCGGGTCGATCCCGGCAGTTGGCGTGACCTGTCCTTCTCGCATGATCCAGAACACCGCAGCAATACCGGCGAGAAATCCCGACAATGCAAACGCGCCCCGGATCACCGAGTCGGACTTGATGCCCATGAGACGAGCCGTGTCGAAATCGGCGGCTGCGGCGCGCAACGCCAGCCCGAACATGGTGCGTTGCAGCAGCCAGGTGGTGCCGGCGAGCACCACGATGGTGACCGCTATGACCACGATGTCGAACAGCTCGATACGCACCGCACTTATGGCCACGGTGTTCGCCGCCCATGTGGGGCGAGGAATCTGTTTGACCGATGCCGACACGTACAACAGAAAACCTGCCGCAACGATGAAGTGGACGCCGAACGACGTCAGCAGCAGCGTGAAGTCCTTGGCACCGCGCACGCGACTGAACGCTATTCGTTCGATCAGCAGTGAACTGAGAACGGCGACGATCACGATGAGTGGCACGACGGTCCACCAATTCCAGCCGTTGTTGAAGGCCCAGTAGGTGACGTAAGCCGGGATCGTGATCAGTTCACCATGGGCGAAATTCAGCAGATGCATTATGCCGAATACCACCGCCACGCCCAGCGCCAGCAGGGCGTAGATGCTGCCCCGGCCGAGACCATCGATCAGGTTCTGCAGGAGTTCGGACACAGCTCAGCCCCCGACGAAGGTGTCGAAGAGGTCGTCGCGTTCGAGCAGTTCGGCGCCGGTGCCGGTGGCCACGATGTCGCCGCTTCGCAGTACATAGGCACGATCGGCCGCACTCAACATGCGGGTGGCGTTCTGTTCGACGACCAGGATCGTGCGCCCCTGGGATCGCAGCGTGTCGATGAGCTCGAACACCAGGTCGACCAGCACGGGCGCCAGACCCAGCGACGGCTCATCCATCATGATCAGCTTCGGTTTGCTCATGAGCGCACGGGCAATCGCCAGCTGTTGCGCTTCGCCGCCGGACATGAAGCCAGCAGCGGTGTCCCATTTGTCGCGCAGTACAGGAAACAGCTCGGCCATCTCTTCGAGCAACTCGCCGCGTTCGGTGGCGCTGCGGGTCACACCACCGATTTTCAGGTTCTCTTCGACGGTCATTTCGGTGAAGATACGGCGATGCTCGGGCACGAGCGCGAGCCCAGATCGCAGTATCTTCTCCGGCGCCACCGACGTGATGTCGGCTCCGTCGAAGGTCGTGGTGCCCGACTCGATCGGCAGGATTCCGGCAATCGACCCGAGCAGTGTTGTCTTGCCTGCCCCGTTGGGTCCAATGAGGCCAACGACCTCACCTTCCCCCACGGTCAGATGTGCATCTCGAAGAGCAGAAATTGCCCCGTATTTGGTGGTGAGCCCTGCTACTTCGAGCATGGAAATAGACGTTGTCTAGCCCGCATCGAGGACGACGTTCTCGCCGCCCTGTACCTGCACGATGGGCACGGCCTGGGGTGGAATGCCATTGGTTCCCGCATAGGTGATCGTGCCCGATGAACCTTCGAAGCCATTGATTTCCTTCACGGCATCGGCAATCCCGGCGGGATCATCACAGCCACAGTCCAAGATGCCCTGGATTCCAAGGAACATCGAGTCGACGTAGAGCGGCATGAACGTGGGTGCGTCGATGGTCGTACCTGTCGACTCGGTGAACTCGGCCAGCAGATCCACATAGGGTGAGTCGGCGCCGATGACGGTGTGTGGCGTGTGGATGAAACCCTCGGCTGCCGGGTCGAAGATCACGCCGGTGGCATCGAATGCGTCGGTACCCATGTAGGTGATGTCGTTCAAGCCCTGGCCCTCCATTTGCGCCCGCAGCGCAGTGATCTGGAATGCTGCGGCGGCAGAGAAGAACACTTCATTGCCTTCGGCGACGCTTGCGATCTCGTTGACCTGCGACGAGAAGTCGGTATCGACGAACCACACGTAGGTTTGTTCGCTGACGATTTCACCACCGCCGGCGGTGAACGCCGCCTTGAATGCATCGGGATTCACGCCCGAGTACGGGATGCCTTCGCCTTCGGTGAACACGATTGCTCGTGTGAGCCCCTGAGCGAGGGCGTATTCGGCTGCCGCAGTGGACTGCTGGGTGTCGTCGAAGGTGACCAGGAAGGTGTTGTTGGCTGCGTCGGCCAGGGTCGGCTCGGTAGATGCCGCCGCAAAGATCGCATACTCACCGCCACCGGTTTGTTGCATCGGCAGCGTGGCGTCGGCAAATGGTGGGCCGATGAAGAACTGTGCACCCCAGTCGATGAGTTCCTGGGTCGCCAGCGCGGGATCAGACCCCGACTCGCGTACGTCGACCTCGACCGGTCGGCCATCGACGCCACCGGCGCAATTGGCGAGTTCGGCCACGTAGGGCACGAGTGCGGAGCCGGGAATGTCCACGAAACCTGCGGCTTCGCTGAAGTCCATGACCATGCCCACCTTGATCGAGTCACCGGTCGGGGCTTCTTCGCAGTTGTCCAGGTCGGCGTTCAAGATGGCGTCGATGTCGAGCATCGCTGCGCTGCCTGCGGCGCCGGAATCACCGGACTCGCTCGCAGTGTCGGAGCTGGCGCTGCTGGTGTTGGCTGCTTCGTCACTGCCGCAGGCCACGGCGACGAGCGCCAAGCTGAGCAACAGTGCGAGTAGCTTGGAAATCTTCATTCGTTTGTCTCCCCCGAGAATTACGTGTCGCACCTTTAGAACGACCCCGTGCATCCTCTACGATCAGTCACACTAGCAAAGTAGTTCGGTACCTAACGAAAAGGGAGCGTGGCATGAAGAATTCCGCCAAGCGGGCGTTGGTCATTGCTCATGAGCCCGACGGACCCGCCCGCCAGGTGGAAACCCGCCTGGTGCAACGGGGCTTCGTCGTGGACACCCACATCGTTACCCACGACTACGACGAACCCAATGTGGCCACGCCCTGGCCGGACTTCGACGATTACGACGTGATCCTGCCCATGGGCTCGGTGCGATCGTTGACTCGCAAAGACGAGATCAACAGCTGGGTCCACGACGAGATCGAGATGCTGCGCCGAGCCCACGAGTCCGGAACACCCATGCTCGGCGTGTGCTTCGGCGGCCAGCTGCTGGCCGACGCGCTCGGCGGTTCGGTCGAAGTTGCGCCGGTGACCGAAATCGGCTGGTTCACCATCGACGCCGTGGCCGGCACCGAGAACCCCGCCGGCCCCGGGCCGTGGAAAGAGTGGCACCACGACCGCTTCACTCCCCCACTCGAAGCCGAGATCTTGGCGCAGAACGAAAATGCCATTCAGCTCTTTCGCCTGGGCACCACCGTTGGCACCCAATTTCATCCCGAGGTCGACATCGAGCATCTGACCGCCTGGCTCAAGGCATCCGACGACGAATATCTCGCATCCAACGGCGTGAACCGTGAGCAGATTCTTGCCGAAGTGACCGAACACGAAACTCGCAACATCACCCAGTGCCATGCCTTTGTCGACTGGTTCCTCGACCAGGTCGCCTTTCCGGCTGCCGATCGACTTCACGGGGTCTCGACATGAACCAGGCCCCCCGTCCACTCATCGGCCTGACCGGACGACGTAAAAAGGCGGCCCAGCTCGTCGGTACACCACAGGTGCTTCACGAACTCGACGGTGACTGGTTCTATGCCGACTACGCGCGTGGCGTGTTCGAGGCCGGTGGTCTGCCGGTGCTGCTGCCGCTCGACGTGGAGCCTGCGCTGTTCGTTGGTCGACTCGACGGCATCTTGCTCTCGGGCGGAGCCGATATCGATGCCGGGCGCTATGGCGCCGAGAACGGCGCCGACGATGACCCGGCCGAGCATGAACGCGACACGTTCGAACTCGACCTGTTCGCCGCTGCGACCGAACGCCAGCTTCCCATTCTGGGGATTTGTCGTGGATTGCAGTTGGTGAACGTGGCCAGCGGGGGCACGCTGCACCAGCACGTTCCTGCCCACGCCGGTTTCTCCGAGCCACCTGCCACCCTGCTGCACGATGTCGAGTTCGCAGCCGGCTCGGTGCTGGGGTCGTTGTACGAACCCGGCCATCAGGTCAACTCGTTACACCACCAGACGGTCGACAAGCTGGGCCGAGGTCTGCGCATGACGGCGTCTCACGATGGCAGTGTCGAAGGCCTGGAACACGATTCGCTGCCGATCGTGGCCGTGCAGTGGCATCCGGAGATGTTGCCGACCCGCGCCAACGATCCGGTGTTCACCTGGCTCGTGGATGCAGCCGGTCAGAGGCAGAGTTGGGAATAACCGCCACCTGGGTACACGAATCTCGACGGTGGAGTTTGTCAGCGGACCGACTTGCGCCATGCGCTGAACGAATTGACCGATCCGGTCGAGGGTTGACGAAGCCATGGCCAGGGTTGCACGTCGACCGGGCCCAGTGCATCGGCGCGTGATCGGAATCCCGGAACAGGGGCAAAGGTGACACTCAGGCGGTGAGCTTGCAGCAGCTCCACCGGGTCACCCAGCAGCAGCGTCAGATCCCGCTCGGTTGCGAGCTCGGCCAGCGTCTCGGTCAGAAAGACCAGCCGCTTCGCCGAAAGTTGCAAGGTGGTGAGTAGCGGCTCGTCGAACACGAACAGCACCGGCAGGTCGGGGTGCGCAGCCAGCGCCGGGTCATCAAGCGCCAACGATTCTGCGGTCAGCCAGACCGCATCGGCAGACTCGAACCGCACCGCCGAGCGAGGGCCGGCGACAACGGTTGGGTCCGCCTCCGGCATGACCGACGTACGAGTGGCGGGCGCGAACACGGGGTCGTTGGGCCAGTCCTCGATCGGACAATCGGATCGGTGCACGCACGAGTCGCACAGACCCGCCGCCCGTTTGTTGACCTGCCAACGGCTGAAGCCGTAGTGCTTCGACGAACCGACGCCGGTGGTCCACTGCCAGCCCAGCCGGTTTGCTGCTCGCGAGCCGTCGAGCAGATGGCGAAAGAAGTAGTCTTCGCCGTCTTGCCACGCATGGCCTTGTCGAATCGCCCAGTGGCTCGAAAGCCACATGCGCGTCTGGTTCACGAGCCAGCCATCGGTCTCGAGCTCGCCGACGGTGGCGGCCATACAAGCCATAGTCATGTCGAACGGTTCGCTCCCCGATGTGGCCATGGGCGGGAGCGACCGGCGAATACCCTGCGACGTGGTGCGACCCAGACGGGCGTACCAGTGGCGGGCGAACTCCTGCCACAACAATTCGTCGTGGAACTTCTGCACGTCGCGTGCCGGTCCATCATTTGACGCCGCCCATACCTGGGGCAACGACAGGAGCCCGTGGCGGATGTAGGGCGAGAGCTTGGAGGCGCCTCTGCGGTGTTGCGGATAGACCTCGTTGCGTCGAGATGCGTAGCCGGCAACATCGAACGAAGCGAGTGCCGCGTCGGCTGCGGTCTGGCCGCCACGGAACGCTGGAGACCCCACGATCGGGCCACTCACCACATGAGAAAAATGATCGGCGACGAAGGCCTCGGCCCCAGCCTGGCCTGGCTCTGGAATCGGCAGCGGTGCGCCATCGAGTTCGGTCACAATCCGGTTACCTTCCGAATGCGGATCGGCCCCTTGGCCGTCGATGGGTCGACCACCACGCCCTTCTGAGTGATCGTCACCTGACCGGAGGCAACCAAGCGCCGAGCGGCACGGCGAGCTGGCTCCATCAGGCTGCGCCACGCATCTTCGTTTTCGGGTTCGCCTGGGAACGCATCTGAGCGTGCGACCACGGACCGAGCGGCTTCGGACGGGCAGATCGTTGCGCCATGTTTGCGATGGTCCAGCAGCTCCAGGATCGACGCTTCGAGCTCACGATCGATCTTGCTGACGCCGCCCTTGCAGGCGTTGGAGCAGTAGCGCACATCGGGCCAGGACCGCTCCCACTTCTTGCGCCAGGCGAAGCTGCGCCCACAGGTGGCGCACGTCTTCGTCGGAAGATCGGCGGCCACTACAACGTGCCCTCGTCGAGCGCCACCAAGACCTCGGCGGCTCGTTCCCGCACGTCGTCGAGATCGCTGAGTCGGCGCATACCCGCCAGCTGTTGACCCATGCGATGGTTGCCTGCGAAATGGTCTTCGTTGCGGGCCAGGAAGTCCCAGTACAGCGTGGTGAACGGGCAGGCATCTTCGCCGGTGCGCTTCTTGGGGTGGTAGCGACAGGGCTTGCAGGAATCGCTCATCTTGTTGATGTAGGCGCCGCCGCTGGCATAGGGCTTGGTGGCCATGCGACCTCCGTCGGCGTGCAGGGCCATGCCGACCACGTTCGGCAACATGACCCACTCGGCACCATCGACGAAGCTGGCCCACATCCAGTCGGTCATGGCCCGAGGATCGACGCCGGCGGTGAGCGCCAGGTTTCCCAGCACCATCAATCGTTCGATGTGATGGGCGTAGCCATGGGCTTCGACATGGGCGATGGCGTTACTGACACATGCCATATCGGTCGATGCTTCGCCGGTGAATGCTTTGGGGACCGAGCGCTGGGCGCCGAGCCTGTTGGCGTGGCGATAGTCGGGCATCCACAGCCAGTAGACGCACCACACGTACTCGCGCCAGCCGATCACCTGGCGGATGAATCCCTCGACCGAGTTGATCGGCGCGTCGCCCGAACGGTACGCCGCCTCGGCGGCCTC